>Ga0134101_1000325_pt1 | contig 57455 bp, 51 predicted proteins | sample 12_3_2metaG_FD_94446 | JGI IMG/M metagenome (GOLD analysis project Ga0134101, IMG submission 94446) | Switchgrass degrading microbial communities from high solid loading bioreactors in New Hampshire, USA - 12_48_3.3_201_A2 metaG | ecosystem: Engineered > Bioreactor > Semi-continuous > Anaerobic...
AACAAAAAACATAAGAGGACAAAAACCTTTAGATTCCCGATTAAAGATTTCGGGAATGACGAAGAGGCAATGAGGGGGTAAACCCCTTTCTTTTCATCAGCACAATGACTCCTCATCTGTCATTCCTGAATGCCTCTATCAGGAATCCAGAGTATTTGTATTTAATCTTTTAGCCTGCCGCAGGCACGGAGGATTCTTTCCATCCTCCGTAATATTTGCTCTTTGTATTTAATCTTTTATTTTTTCGCTTTTGCCTGCCGCAGGCATGTCTGTTTCAATCCCTTATAGGTAGGCTAAAAACTTCCCCCCAGTTGTAGAGGGGGGAATGGGGTGGGTAGAGAGTTTCAATCCCTTATAGGTAGGCTAGACTATAGGGGGAAAAAGACCCCCTATAACCCCCTTGGAAAAGCAAAAAACATAAAAGGACAAAAACCTTTAGATTCCCGATTAAAGATTTCGGGAATGACGAAGAGGCAATGAGGGGGTAAACCCCTTTCTTTTCATCAGCACAATGACTCCTCATCTGTCATTCCTGAATGGTTCTATCAGGAATCCAGAGTATTTGTATTTAATCTTTTAGCCTGCCGCAGGCATGTTCTGTTTCAATCCCTTATAGGTAGGCTAAAAACAAATTATCAGCATGGCATAAAAAGCAGGGAGATAATAGTTTCAATCCCTTATAGGTAGGCTAAAAACTAGAGATTGTAACTCAAGGAGTGCCTGCAGGAATGGAGTTTCAATCCCTTATAGGTAGGCTAAAAACAGGAAGCTCATTCTCTCTTAAGATGCTAAATAGAGAGTTTCAATCCCTTATAGGTAGGCTAAAAACCCATTTTTGATGCTTAAAATAAGGTCTTTTAATTTTCTATTCACTTTTCAAGGTACACGCCCGAAATTATTAAAAACTATTGTTATCCTTTTGTCAAGCGAAAAAAGGAAATTTTTTCTTCTCTGTCGATCCCTGGGGGTTTTTGCGCTATTGGACATCGACGGAAAATTTGTTTACTCTTACATCCCTCATAAATCTCATCATGTCCAATAATTTTTTCTCTGAACACCAAGAGAAATAGGTATCCCGCCGTGTTGCAGTGTAAAATAAAGAGTAATAAAGCTGCTGCCTTGCGATGACCGGGAAACATTTATAGAGGCCTCTTTTGAGGGATGCCTATTCGGCGAGGGAATGATGAAGGAGTGCTTTCTTTTTTTCTTACTATCACTAAAAAATTTTTTCTTTCCCGGAAAGGAATTTCTACTTCCCATATTTCTTCTACTTCAACAGAAAGAATAGATAAGGCTCTTTTGCTTTTCTCTATCTCTTCTTTTACCTCTTTACCTTTATAATACAGAGCAAGTCCACCAACTTTCAAGAAAGGTATGGTTAACTCTAAATTTATAGCTAAAGAACCTAAAGCGCGAGCTGTGGATAAATCAAATTTCTCTCGAAAAGCACTTTCATGAGCTATTTTTTCTCCTCTTTCTCGCACTACCTGCACCCGGTCAAGGGACAAATTTTTGGCTACTTCCTCTAAAAAACGGCTTTTCTTAGCGTTAGATTCCACCAAGGTCAAATACAACTGGGAATAAAAAATCTTAATAGGAATAGCTGGCACTCCGCCACCACTTCCTACATCCACTAAATGCTCTATATTTTCCTCAAAAAGCGGGGTAGAAAAAACAGTAAGAGAGTCTAAAATGGCGTCTATCAAGATTTCCTCAATGGTTTTGAAACCCGTTAGGTTGAACTGCTGATTCCAGGAATATAGCATCTCTGCGTACTCAAGCATTTGTTCTAATTTATTTTTTTCAAGGCAGACGCCTAACTTCTCTAAACCCCTCTCTAATATTTCTCTGTTTTTCCCCAAGTTATCCACAATTTATTTTCTCCTTTTTTCATCTTCTCTAAATTGCCTACAAAGCGCAAACTGTTTAATAGAAATGCTTTCGCAGCTTTCCCTCTTTTTTAACCTTAATCCACAAGTTATCCACAAGCACTTTTTAGCTTGTATGTTCTATTCGGGGCTACCACATTATACCACCTTTATTTGGAGACTTGTGGGAGAGCCTTTCTGTGTCTGCTCCTGGCATGTTTTAAGTATTACGCTATAGGTACGCTGGGGTGTATTTCCCCAGTGGAATTGGGTTTAGTTTTCATGATACGAAGGAGAAGAGATTGCACGCACAGAGAAAGACCTTGTCTTTCTCTGTGGTCTTTGTCTTTTGTGTTTCTCTTGTCTTTTTTTGCCTTTTGGGAGTTGGCAAGGGAGTGTACCTCTGCTGAGGGAAGCTTTTCTCCTCAGTGGTATTTGTCTTTTGCTTACGCGTAGGCTGTCTTTGTGGTTTAATCATAAATAGTGTCCAGAAAGCAATTGTGGGACATGATTAGACTATAAGGGGGCTCTCCCCTTTATTGTTCGGGTTTACAAGGGGGAATTCTTTCCCCCTTGTACTGGGAGAGATGTATTTCCTCTCCCAGTAGTCTTTTGCATTTTCTGTTTTTCTTTTAGTCTTTTAATCTTGCATCGTAGATCGTCTGTTTTCTTCCTCAGTAGTCTTTTTCTTTGTATTCCGTCTTTAATTTTTTGGTTTTTAGCGCCGTAGACTGTCTGTTTTTTGCCTTTTGGGGGTGATAGGGGGGCGGCTTCCCCCCTATAGTCTGGATTCCTGATAGAAACATTCAGGAATGACAAACACGGAGGTCTTTTCCTCCGGGTTGTATTCGTCTTTTCATGTTTTGTCTTTATGTTTTTCTTTTTTCTGGGGGTTATGAGGGGGCAAAGCTCCCTCATAGTCTGTGGCGATCTCTCTTTTTGTTGAACCTCAACAAAAAATAGAAAGATAGCTACGTCGTGCTAAAAGCTCGGGATTGCCACGCCCGGCAAAAAACCGCCGGGCTCGCAATGACAGGAAAAAGAAAGGGGATTATAAAGGGGCTCTCCCCACTGAGGGAAGCTTTTCTCCCTCAGTGTTTTTGCTTCTTTAAGTTTTTTGTCTTTTGTTTTAGGGGGTTATTAGGGGGGTATTTTCCCCCTAATAGTAGGAAGACGTCTCTCCTTCCTCAGTTGTTTTTTGTTTTTTGTCTTTTTCTTTTGTTTTAGGGGGTTATGAGGGGGCAAGCCCCCTCATAGTCTGTTCCACGTGGAACAGTTGAGCAAAATCTATTTTCCCAAACAGAATTGGGAAAAAATCGTATCTAATAACTCTTTATCCACCTGAGTGCCCAAAATCCGCCCCATTTCTCGCAAGGCTTGCTCCAAATCTAAACCCAAAATGTCTAATGACATCCCATTTTTTAAATTACTTTGAGCTTCAGTTAAAAAAGAAAGGGCTTTTTTAAGCTCCTCTTTTTGCCGAGCAGTGATCAAAATCGCCTGGTCTTCGGGGCTCATTTCTCCTTTTATTCTTTCCCCTATCCTTTTCAGTAGTTTATCTATCCCCTCTCCCTGAAGCGCGGATATTTCTATAACCTCTTCTTCAGGATAAAGTCGAGAAATATCCCCCTTACCTAAACAGGAAGGGAGATCACTTTTATTCAACACCACAAAATGAGGCTTATTTTTCACCCTTTCAGCCAGCATTTCATCTTCTCTTTCCAAAGGAATACTCTGGTCTAAAACCACTATCACCAAGTCAGCTTCTTCGAAATATTCTTCCGCTTTTTGCACCCCTATCGACTCTATGGGATCATATCCCTTTCTCATTCCCGCTGTATCCACTAATCGAAAAAGAAGGCCGTCTACCAGAATGTTTTCTTCTAAAGCATCTCTGGTCGTTCCAGGAAAGGGTGTCACAATAGCTCTATCCCATCCCACAATGGCATTAAAGAGACTAGATTTACCCACATTGGGTTTACCCACAATAGCTACCAGCGCTCCTTCTTGCATCAGTTTAAGGTGCTCACTATGAAGTAATTCCTTTTCTATTTCTTCTACTAAATAGGTAAGCTCTTTATCTATAGTTTCAAGAGGTAATTCTTCTTCTTGATCTAAAAAATCACAATGAGCTTGAACGAGAGCCAAAATATTCAAGAGGCGGCTTTCCCAAGAACGAATTTTTCTTCCCCATTCTCCCCTTAGGTGACGAAGAGAAAGAGAAAGAGCTTTTTCGGAACGAGCTTTAATTATTTCTGCCACTGCCTCGGCCTGAGAAAGGTCTAAACGACCATTCAAAAAAGCCCGACGAGTAAATTCTCCTGGCTCAGCCAATCTCGCCCCTTCTTGAAGAAGGAGTTCAAGAACTTTTTGCACCACCACCGGCCCCCCATGAAGTTGAAATTCTACCACGTCTTCTCGGGTGTAACTGTGAGGAGCTCTCATCACTACCAGAAGCGCTTCGTCAACTATTTCTTGAGTTTGGGGATTAAAAACATCACCTAAATACAGGCGGTGGCTGACAAAATCTTTTACTGCACTTTTCCTCCGAGGAACAAAAAGCCGAGAAGCAATTTTTACTGCCTCTGCGCCACTTATCCGCACAATACCAATCGCTCCTACTCCTAGGGGAGTAGCGGGAGCGACAATAGTATCATCTACCACTAGATTTTCTATTCCCTCCGCTACGTCTTCTATCTCCTTCTCTTTTTAAGTCGATAACGACTCGTCTCCCTGCTCCTTCTCCTATGCTGTAAGTAGTTACCTCCGGATAATCTTTAAGAGAAGTATGAATAATTTTTCTCTCTCGAGCACTCATAGGCTCTAACTTTAATCTTCTTCTCTCTTTTATTACCCTCTGAGCCGATCTCTCCGCTAGCTTCTTAAGGGTCTTTTCTCGTTTTTCCCGGTAACCAGAAACATCAATCTGTATATTCACGCTGCCAAAGCCTTTTTTAGACATAGCCATCCACAATATAGTCTCTAAAGCCTCTAGGGTTTCTCCTCCTTTACCGATAAGCATCCCGGCGTCTTCTCCTTCTGCTGAAAGAAAAAGAGAGCCATCTTGTTCTTCAATTTGGAAATCAACTTTCATTTCCATTTTACCCATTAATTCTTTAAAGAACTTTTCTAATTCTTCTCGAGCTTGAGAGATAGAAACCTCAGGAAGAGGTTCATCTTTTGGTTCTTCTTGAGGGGCTTCCCGAAGAGAAGTTTCTTCTATCCACACCCGAACTTTAACCACCCGAGGGGTAAAGGCACTCAAAAAACCACGATTTTCTGAAACAATTTCGTAATTTAAGCTTTCTGTTGGCACATCAAAATAACGAGCTGCTCGCTCTAGTGCTTCTTCTAAGCTTTTTCCTGAAACTTCAACGCTTCTGGGCATTTCTCTTTCCTCCTTTTTTAGCTCTGGATACTGTAGGAGCGGGGTCCTCAAGAGAAACAGCAGGTTCAGCTTTTATATCGATTTCTGGTTTAAGGGTAAGGGTTTTGGCCTTTTCCAATTGATTATTCATTATGTATTGTTGCAAAATATAGAATAGGTTAGAAACGAACCAGTATAAAAGCACCCCGGCGGGGAGACTCCAGCTGATAAAAACCAAAAATATAGGCATAACCACCATCATAATCATATTTTGTTGTGCTCCCTCAGTGGTGGGAGGCATAGATATTTTCTGTTGCCAAAAAGTGGTCACACCCATCAAAATGGGAAGAATAAAATAAGGGTCTTTTTGAGAAAGGCTGGGGAGCCAGAGAAAGCCAGCCTGTCCGTAATCGTAGTTCACTAAAACTCGGTAGAGCACGTACAATATAGGTAGTTGAACTATAAGGGGAAGGCATCCCCCAAAAGGGCTTACTCCTTTCTCTCGATAAAGTTTCATCATTTCCTCATTCAGCTTCTGAGGCTCATTCTTATATTTTTCCTGCAACTTTTTAAGTTCCGGCTGTAACTCTTGCATAGCCCGGGTAGAAGCATTCTGCCTGTGAATTAAAGGGTAGAGAATCACTCTAACCAATAAAGTAAGGAGAATTATAGAAATACCATAATTGCCAGTCAGACCATAGAAAAAACGAAGTACATATTCCATAGCCTGAGCTAATGCATCCCAAAGTTGTGAGAACATTTATAAACCACCTTTTCTTTTCATTTTACTGGGTCATAACCACCCGAAGAATAAGGATGACAGCGCATAAGTCTTCGAAGGGCTAAAAGACCCCCCTTCCAGAGACCATATTTACGGAGAGCCTGCCGGGCATATTCCGAACAGGTAGGCTCAAAGCGACAAGAAGGAGGAAAAAGAGGGGAAACATATTTTTGATAAAGAAGCAAAACCTTATCTAAGCCACTTATTATAAGTTTATTCAACTTCACTCTCTCTTTTTACCTCGCCAACCTTTACTTCTTCCAGCGCCCTTCCTATATCTTTCACTAAATCTTCAAAACTCGCCTTTAGCGATTTTTCATTACTCATAAACAGAAGATCGAGTGATTCATCTTTCCACTGAGGATAATAATAGATTCGAAAAGCTTCTCGCAAACGCCTCCGCACTCGGTTCCTGTCTACAGCCCTCTTTCCTCTCCCTACAAAAACAACTCGCAAACTCCCCTCTTCTTGAGGCAAAGACCACAATTTTACGCTGTTCACTTTTACTCTTTTTCCTTGAGAAAACAGCCGGGAGAAATCTTTTTTCTTACTAAGCCCCTCCATCTACTCACACAGTAAGACGTTTACGCCCTTTTCTCCTTCTCCTAGAGAGGACTTCTTTTCCCCCTTTGGTTTTCATTCTAGCTCTAAATCCATGAGTTCTCTTCATCGGTATCCGATGAGGCTGATAAGTCCTTTTCATCGAAGTTTCTCCCTTCTTTGCTGCTATAAAAATGAGTAATTTACGACGGCTACCATTATACTCTCAACTGCCCTCGAGGTCAACCGGGAAAATAACACCACCTGTTAGCGCAAGATTCGGCATCCCCGGGGTTCACATCCATAGTAATATTCTTCATCGCTGAGCTTTCTGTCACTTTTTTCTCCTTTCATTTTCTGTAATACTTTCTCCATTTTCTCTAAACCATCAAAAGAAGTTTTCCAGAAACAATCCTGAAAAGCAAAGTTTATTAGTCTTTACGCTTTTTCAGTCTCACGCCGTAGACGCTGAGAGATGTCTTTCCCCTCAGTGGTTTTTACTCTTTAGATTTTTGCCTTTGATGTTTTTCGCTACGCCGTAGGCTGCTTTTTGGGGGTTATGAGGGGGTAAACTTCCTCATAGTCTTTTCCATCTCTTTTGCCTTTTTTCTTACGCCGTAGGCCGTCTTTTGCGATTTAGAGATTCCTAAATCTTTGAGTTGGTGATAGAGATGAGTTACTATTTCTCTTTTTGCTTCCGGAGAATCCTCCCGGACGTAAGTAATATATTTATTATCTCTCGTTAACTGGATATCGTTATAATATATATCGTTATGGTTCACTGGTGACACAAGGGTAGTGTCATCATGATACAAGGGTTGTTGCATCATAAGACAAGGGCTTGTCTCATTGATACAAGGGCTGGTGTCATTGAGACAAGGGGTAGAGTCAAAAAGAAGCTCTTCCTCTTCCGGGGTAGATTCTTCAGGAGCTTCTTCTGGCAGGGGAGCATTGGGTAAGGTGAGAGTATAGAAGGTGGAAATATTTCCTCTTACCTCATCCTTTCTCCTTTCTTTCCTGAGGTAGCCCAAATGACCAAGCCGGTTTATAGCTCTCACTACTGTGCTTTTAGAATACCCAGAGAGCTTAGCAATGGTAGAAAGAGAAGGAAAACAACACCTCTCCTGGGAGGCAAACTTAGAAAGGACAATATACACTAACTTTTCACTGGGAAGTAACTGTTCATCTTCAATCACCGAATTTTCTACTATAGTAAAATGCCACTTACTATCAATAAACTTTTCTTTCATAGTTTCCTCCTTATCTCTTAATATAGGACAGATAAAATATATCTGTCCTACTAAAAGGACTATTCTGATTATAGGACAACTATTACTAAAAATCAACCATATTAGTTATCCTCACAGAAATACTTAAGGGTGACATTATCACAGAATAACTACAAAAATTTTCCCTCCCCCTATGAGACTGTTTGAAAATTCTTCCTATACCTTAGGGTTATAAAGAAGATAAAAAGGATATTTCCTATATTCCAGAGGGCAAGTTGAGCAAATACTACATGAAAAGCCATCTTTTCAGTACGTTCTTCAAGATAACTTCCGAACATTCTTTTGGTAGTTCCAAAGAAAGACTCTATAAGACAGCGTTTCTTATAGATTTCCTGATTAGCAGTATAGCTTTTTAGAGTTATTTTTCTCAGCTCATCTCTTATACCTCTATGCAAGCTCTCCTCTACTTTTATTACTGGTATCCAACCCTTTGTAATTACTTCTTTTATAACCTCAATGCTCATTCCATAGAGCTTATCTCCTACTATATAGAGTCCTTGTTTTCCTCTTTGCCTTCTTAACCATTGCAGAAATAAGTTCCTCTCATCGGAATATGCTTTATCTAAAGATGCTCCTAGAACTATTCTCTCTCCTTTTTCATTTAATCCTAAAACTACTACTCCTTTTACATGAGACTTTATCTTCCTTACCTCTCTCCCTCTTTTTATTCTTTGGTAAAAGGGTAAACCATATCCCCCCTTGCCTCATCTACTAAAAGAACTTCTACTTCTTCTAAATTTTTACTTCTTCTGGCTAACCAGTTTAGGAATTCTATCCATAAATCTTCAGTAATCTTAGACACTCTATAATGTAAAGTGGAGAAATCAGGTAAATCTTGAGGAATAAGGCTATGTAGAATTACTTCTGTTTGTCTATAGGAAAGTTTAAGCATTGTTTTCCATAACCACATAGCTAAGATAAGAGATAAAGGATAAAGAGGGGGTCTACCTCTCTCTTTCTTCTTGCTATTTAGCTCTTTCTCGGCGCAAAATTCTTTTGCTAATTGGAGGATAGTATTAAAAGGGATGGCATTCCTTCTCATCCTATCACCTCCTTCATTTAATAGTTATCACTATAAAAGCTTAGAAAATTCCTTTACCGATATAAATAAACGATATAACCAGATATGTGATTGAGTATGGAGAGGTATTTTTCAAACAGCCTCTCGTGCTATTGACAAATTTAAAAAGTGGTGATATAGATTCCCACTTCGTGATGAGCAGGAAAAGGACACCACGCCATGCTGGAGTGCTTTTCACCAGCGTAGTGGCGGAGCTCTTCCCACCAGTAATTTTTGGTTTATATAATATGAACCCCGGCTCGAAAGTTGCCGGGGTGACAACACAGAGGTCTTTTCCTCTGTGTTGTATTTGGTCTTTTTCTTTTGTCTTTTAATCTTTTGTTTTTGGGGGTTATGAGGGGGCTTGCCCCCCTCATGGTTGATTCACCCTCACATTAGTCCTCTCCCATCAAGGGCGAGGGGAAGAAAAAGAGAGTCACAGGAGAGGAAAAGAATATGTAGAGGGTCTCCTTTTTTATTATTTGGATTCCTGATAGATACATTCAGGAATGACGGACACGGGGTGATAGAGACATTCAGGGGCAGGCCAAAAACGGCTCTAAAGTTGCCGGGGTGACAACACAGAGGGTCGTTGCAATAACAAAAAAGAAAGGGGTTGATAAGGGGGTTTTAGCCCCTTATTGTTCTGGTGATGGATTTGCGACTATATTATAATAGCAGTTTAAGCACACCTCAAATTGAGGAATTTAAATTCTAAAATAAGAAAAAGGGTAAAATAGTTATGGCTATAGCAAAAAGCATTTATTACCTCGGCCTCTTCGTTGCCTTGTTCTTCATTATCTTCAGCCTAGACGACCTCTTCTGGGATATGTATTACTACTTGCGAGGACAGAAAAAAGTTAAAAATCGCCTCCAAATGAAAGATTTAGACCATGTCCCCCGACGTTTATTGGCGATTTTAATTCCGGCCTGGAACGAGGCAGAAGTAATCGGTCCTATGATTGATAACTTGATTCGTTCCGTGAATTATCCCCTATCTCTTTTTCGTGTTTTCATTGGAGTGTATCCCAATGACTCATCCACCTGCGAAGAAGTGCAAATTTTAGAAAAAAAATATCCCAACGTACACGGGGTAGTCAACCCTAAACCAGGACCAACTAGCAAAGGCCAGAATCTCAACCACATGCTCGACTTCATTATCAATTTTGAAAAAGAAAAACGCCTTCGTTTTGCTTCTTTTACCATACACGATGCCGAAGACGTGATTCATCCTACCTCCTTCAAGTTAACCAATTATCTAATCTCCCAGTATGAAGTAGTACAACTACCAGTTTTTCCTCTCCAGCCCTATCCTACCTGGCGTACTTTCTTTAAATTTATTACCTCTTCCACTTACGCTGACGAATTTGCCGAAAATCACTACCGGGGTCTTCTGGCTCGAGAAGCCAGCGGTGCTCTCGTCCCCTCTGCCGGCACTGGTTTTGTCATCTCCCATTCCATCTTAGATAAAATGAAAACGTCTAATCTATTTGAAGAAAGCAGCGTAACCGAAGATTATAAGCTATCATATCGTTTCGCTCACCTCGGGATCCCTACCCACTTTTTTCTAGAAGGCGTCCAAAGGGTGTCAGACGATGGCAAATTAATCATCGATTATTTAGCCACCAGAGAGATTTTTCCCAATACCCTTCGAGAAGCAGTCAAACAGAAATCGCGCTGGATTTATGGTATCTCGTTTCAGAGCTTTTCTTTCTGGGAAGTTCTTAAAAATAGAAATTTTACTCTCATAACCAAATATAGCCTCTATCGCGACTGGAAAGCTAAATACGGAAACCTCCTTACTATGCCCGGATACGCAATTTTCACCTATTTTGTTCTTTCTCTGTTTTACCACCTTCCTCCTATTTACCCCCCGGGATCCTTTTCTTGGTGGTTAAGCGTAGGGTTAACTTTTTTTATGCTAGAACGCCAATTCATGCGGGGGGTTGCCTTAAAAAGAATTTATGGATGGAGATCGGCCGTGGCTGGTTGCCTAGTTCCTCCTCTTTTACCCTTTCGCACTATCTGGGGAAATATAATAAATTTTTTAGCTACTCTTTCAGCTTGGAGAATAGCTCTCTTTGGTTTTCCTAAACATCGTCCCCGCTGGCAAAAAACCAAACATACCTATCTTTCTCCAGAAGTATTGTTTCGCTATCAACGGAAGTTAGGAGATTTGATGTTGGAAAAACAAATTATAGACCCATCTGTTTTGGCCAAATTTCTAGAGGAAGCCAGAGAAAAAGGAGAAAAAATAGGAGAGTTTTTAGTTAACAAGGGGGTCATTTCTCAAGAAGAATTAACTCCAATTTTGGGAGAGGCTCTAAAAACTGGCTATATACAGTTAAACGATCATTCAGTTAGACTAGATGGAATCTCTCCGAGTTTGCTAGAAATTCTCAAAAAACACCAAGCTGTGCCAGTAGTCGTGACGGAGAAGTCAGTAATTTTAGCTGCCAGTGCCCCTCTTTCCTCTCCAGCAATAGAAGAAATAAAGGAACGATTAGGAAACAAAGACTTATCAGTGGTCTTAGCTAACCCTTCATTTGTTAGTCAAACACTGGCGCATTTAAGCGAGCAGCATACTCCTTCCTTCCCTCGCTTAGGGGAGAGGCTTTTAAGTCTGGGCTTAATTAACGAAGAACAATTAATAGAAGCCCTAAGGGCTCAAAAATATTATCCCCAACCCTTAGGACAAATATTAGTAGAAATGGGGGTGATCACTCAAGAAAACTTAGAGAAAGTGCTAGAAGAAAACTGATTTGTTCTCTCAGATTAATTTCCCAAAAAATTTTATCCCCCTATTGACAAACTTAAAAAGTGGTGATATATTATGGTTGCCATCGGTTCTGAGAAGTTAAGCCGGAGGATGGAAAAAAGAGCTTCTATTTTGAAAGATTAGAAGCTCAAAGCTGTAAGGAGTGGAAGTCCATCCTGAAGTTTCTCACTCAAAAGGTGAGAAAAGAGAAGGCTAAGGTTTGTTAGAACCGATGGCTTTTTTATGCAGCCCTTAAGCTTCCAGTTAATTTTCGGAAACGACGGAAAAGGAGAGGGGAGCAGATCGGGGGTTAAAAGGCAAGGTAGGTTATTCTTCCCTCACTATCTCTTCTAATATTTCTATCAATTTCGGGTCGAAGTGCTTTCCTGCTTCTTTCTGGATTTCCTGTATTGCTTCTTGAGGGGTTAGCCTTTGCTCCTCTATTAAAAGCTCATAGGCCCCTATCAAGCGAAAAAGTTGAGTTGCCAGGAAGACTTTCGCTTCCTTCCCGTTTTCCCCATCTCTAGGCTGAATTTCTGAAAACAGAGAATTCCACTCGGCATAGGAAAGAGGGAGTTGTTCCTCAAATTCGGGATAAATTTTAATCAACTCTTCTCGCAAAAAAGGATAAACATCTCCTTTGAGGTGTTCTGGAAGAAGCATTCTTCTCCAAATCCATAGAAAGTTCAAAAAATGTAACTTTTTGCGGTCTTCTTCCTTCCAGCCCCACTTCTCTCCTATTTTCTGAATTAATTCTCCTACTCTTATCTGGCGCTCTCGAATTTTTTCTTCTCGGTAAAATCTACGCACCAAAATAGAAACAAGGGAATGGAAAAAATCTTTCCGGGTTAAGAACTTTTGCTGGTAAGACTCTTCTTCGGCTCGACGGAAAATTTCTCTGATGTCCTGGTCATTATTTTCTTTGGTAGCCACTCCCCAGGAGACGCTCAGAGGCAGAAGACATTCTCCTTGAGTCTCTTCACAGTTCTTCTCTACCTAATTTCCTGAAAAATTATAACTATGTTTTTGGATCAATCCCCAGACTCTCCATAATTTGACGCTGGGGTTTGGTAATCTCTGTGAGAATATGCCCATACTTACCAGAGTAACGAATTTGAGTCAATGTCTCCATCTCCAAGAGTAACTCCCGGGCTGTGTACTTCTCAGTTAAGCCGGTATCCCGCATCTTTTTCCGCAAAGCACTCAGGTAAATGAGAGCAATAAACTGAATAAAAAGTCGGCCATCCATAGTTGAAGAGGTGTGAATACGGAGTCGTTTCATATCCAACTGGTTTTTTAAGTCGTCAAAAGATTTCTCCACGTAGTCTTTGTCCCGATAAACCCGCAGGGCTTCCACCGGATCTTTGATATCATTGGTAAGAAGCACATAGAAACCAGCATACCGGTTACGGTATTTCTGAATGGCTTCTTGGTTAAAAAGCACTTTACGACCTCGTACTGGGGTCTCCTTAATGGTGAAGAAGGTCTGGTAAGCATCGGCATGGTTACTCACTAATTGCCCGGTCTCCAACTCTGTTTTGTAGGTCAGTAGATCTTCCATAAAGCTATCAGTGACTTCAGCTAAGGCGTGGGCATTATAGTAAAGGTGAACATAGCAACGCCGCCGTCTTTGACCCCAGGGATATAGATGAGTATGGACATAGAGAACCTCTCCTTCCAGCTTGCGATAGTTATCCGGGTCTTGGATAGTTGTCCTTACTTGGTCAATTAGGTTCTGCACCCATTTACGTTGGATGGGCACTGCCAGGATGAATTTGTAGCCAGCTGCCAACAGCTGGTCTACATTTTTCTGGCAGTAGAAACCTTTATCCAACACCAGGTGCAGTTTAGCCAACTCCAAATAGCTGAAAGTCTTTAAAAGGTGAGATAGAGTACTGACATCACTAATGTTACCAGGTAGCCGGTGGTAGTAGATGGGTAGCTGGCTTTTCTGACCAAAAAGCAGGGCTAAGTTGATCTGCTTCAGGTTTTCTCGGTCCCGGTTGTAGCCATATTTGAGATACTCATTCAGCTCCCCATAGGAAGAAACAGAGGTGAGGTCATAACATAGGTAATCATTTTCCAACACTTTCTGTCCCCAATTTTTAAAGAAGGTCTTCTGATCGTCAGTTCCTAAGGTGCGTAAGATTTCACTGATACGCTGACTGGTCAGCTCTTGCCCCAAAGGATGGGCATGACTTTTGCTCCAGGCTCTGCAGTGAGAGAGGGGGCCACCTCTAGTGGTGATATAGTAAGCCATACTCAGGAGTTCACGATATACCTGGGGGAAAGAGGCTTTGAGTATTTTGTCCAGTTCCAGCTCCATTGTAATTTTGTCCAGTAGCAGAGTTGGCCCTACCACCACGGCGGTGGCGGTGACAGCTGGATCCTTAATGGCTGCCTGTATTGGGTTTAGTCGCTTAGAGGGGATGAACTCACCAGTTACCGGGTCCAGCTTGCCTATACAGACCTGCTGGTTACGGGGTTGTTTCTTCTCTTTATCCCAAGTGGAGGTAGCTTCATAAACATAGGTAACACCAGTTTTCTTATTTACCTGATGGACACGGTAATTCATGCATAAACTCTCCTTTTATAGTTATAATTATAACTATGATTGAAAGGATTTGCAAGAAAAATATAACCGCAAAGTAGCTTCTTTTCAGAGTTTTAGAGATTCATAGTTATAAAATACTCGGGAAACCAGGTCTCTATTCTCTTTCCAATCTGTCGAGCATCATCTTCAGTGGTTTGAGGAAGAAGGATAACAAACTCATCTCCTCCCCACCGGGTAATCACATCTCCTTCTCGAGTAGATTTCTGCAGTACTCGAGCAATTTCCCTGAGCAGCCTATCTCCTTCTTCGTGCCCCAAAGCATCGTTCACTTCTTTCAAACCATCGACATCGAGAAAAACGAGGCTCAGAGGGAGATGTCTTCCCGTATCTAAGCGCCGCAACTCCTCCTCAAAAAAAGCCCGGTTATAAAGGCCGGTTAAAACATCATGAAAGCTAAGATAGCGAATTTCTTTTTCTTTCTTTTTCTTTTCAGTAACATCTCGGCAAATAACGGCTATCTGGCCCGGCGAGGGAGAAAAAGCCACCATCTCCAAGTATTTTTCTCCTGAGGAAATACACACCTCCGTGGTTATGGTTTCTTCCTTCTCCGCTACCTGATGCAGCAGTTCCCGGTAAGTAGGGTCTAAAAGAGGAAACACTTGTTGAAGAGTAAGCCCTACTATGTTTTCTCTACTAAGGTTGGCGATACGCTCAAAAGCAGGATTCACCTCCAGAAACACAAAATTCCAGGGAGCTCCTTCTTCAGTATAAATTTCTTCCAGAAGAGCAAAACCATCCAGCATCTGCTTAAAAAGCAAACGATAGCGGTGCTCACTCCTTCGGAGTTCTTCTTCCATCTGATAGCGTTCGGTAATATCTCGGAGAACAATTACTACTCCTTGTTTTTCCTCCCCTCCAATAAGAGTTCTGCTCCAAATAGCCACTACTTCCCCTCTTTCCGGGCTCTTTAGCCGTAAAGTTTTCCAATTTCCTTCTTTTTTCAGAGTCTCTTCCGCCCAATTTCCTATTGACCGTTCCCAGTCTTCTTTTATCGGTAAAATCTCCTCTAATTTCTTTTCTCGAGCCGCAGATAGAGGCCAGCCAGTGAGAGTTTCAGCTTCCTGATTCATAAAGGTAACTGAGCCCTCCATATTAGTTACTATTACTCCATCGGTAATAGAGCGAAGAACCGTCTCTAACCAATCCCGTTCTCGTTCCAGTTCCTTTCCTATTTCTTTCCTCTCCAAGGCGTTACTCAAGAGATAGGGAAAGGTCTGAAAAAGGTCAAGATGCTCTTCTACCCAAGATTTCTCCACATTATCTTTCTCTCTCCACACTAATTCCAAAAAGCCCGGGCACCGATTTTCCGCCTCTAGAGGAAAAGAGAGAAGAAACTTGATGCTCTTATTTGCTTCACGCCCCCAATATCTCTCGGGAAGATTTTCTCCTTCTACCCACAGCGGCCCTTCTTTAGCCAGTTTTTCTCTCCAGGAAACCATCTCTTCTCCTACCGGTATTTCTTCTATCCCTTCTTCTCTTTGTATATAACCTTTCTCTTTTTCTACTAAAATAACCTCGCTGGCTCGAGCAAAACTTCTTGTCTCCTCTAAGAAAAACTCCACCGAACGCTCCCAGGAAGGGTCTATAACAAAATGAAGAGAGACACTAGCAATGAGCCGCTGGAAATCAAGATTAAAGCGTAGCTCCTCTTCCAAAATCTCTCGCTCTTCCACCTCTTGGACAAGGGCATCACTTTTTTCTACTAACTCCTTAGTTCGACGCTGCACCTCCCGACGGAGAAAATAACTCAAAAAGAGAAAAAGGAGAAGGGAAAGGAGAACCAGAGTTAAAAACCACCGGAACCAGGAAGGCAAACGCCACCCTTCCTCTTTTATACTCAACCAGCGATTGAGAGATTGATAATAGATAGAGTGAGGGTCAATTTTTAAAGCCAAAAGATGCTCATCAATCCTATCGATTATGTCTCGGTTTCTACCTTGAGGAACAGCAAAACGAAGCTCAGTAGGAGAAAAGACAATAGGAGTAGCTGCTAAACCTGCCACTTTGGCAAATTGCCCTCCATAGAGTCTACTCACCACCCCGGCATCCGCTCTTCCCTCTTTCACAGCAGCGAACACTCCTTTATAGTCTTCTGTTTCCCAGAATTGAGCTTCAATTTGGAGGTCGCGCAAGAGTTCTTTTGTCTTCTCACCATATATGTCATCTTTTACTATCGCTATCTTCTTAGAGGAGAGGTCCGATAAAGAAGATACGGGAAGAGAAGGAGAAGTATAAACTTCCCCCCAATTAACTAAAAAAGTTTGCTGATTGAAATCCAAGTATTCTTCTCGCTCTTCACTGTAAGCCATAGACAAAAGAAGATCAAGTCTTCCCTCTCTTAAGTGAGAAAGGAGAAGGGAAAAGGGAAGAAATACATACTCTATGTCCCAATCTTCTCTTTGAGCAATATATCCTAAAACTTCGGGGTACATCCCCCGCGCTGTTCCCTCCTCCTGAAACACTAAAGGAGGGTTGTCATAAACCCCTACCAAAAGAACTCTTTTGGCTTCTCCGGGAAGAGAGAGACAAAGGAGCAAAAATAAAATTAAAACTATCAACCACTTTTTTTTACTTTCCATCCAAAAAGAGCCCCTCCCCGCTCGTAGAACAATTTTATAACTAAAAAAGTATTCTTTCAAGAGGAGAGGAGAAAGGGAGGGTTAGTTTCCTCCCTTTTCTTTTTCACTATATTTTAAATTGTCCCAAATCTTCCTTCAGGCCTTGAGCCATTTCTCCTAATTCCTGGATGGTGGTATCTACTTCTTGGAGAGCAGCGTTTTGCTCCTGGGAAGAAGCAGCTACTTCTTCAGCTGCTGCAGCGTTTTCTTCCGAGATAGAAGCAACACTACTGAGTCTGGTGAATACCTCTTCTGACTTTTCTACTATTCTGCCCGTTCCTTCTTCCGTCTCTTTAGCAATTTCGCTAACTTCTCTCACGAGCTGAATGATCTGTCGTGAAGCTTCTTCTACCACCTGGAAGGAAAGAGCAATATTATCAGCTTCTTGGGTTACCACTTGATTAGCCTCGTGAATATCTTGAAAGGCTTCTCGGGCTTTACCTACAGCTTCACTTCCTCCTTCTACGTTCTTCTGGCTCTCGGTCATAGATTTCACTGTTTTTTCTGCCTCTTTTTGGATTTCGCTGATGAGCTGAGCAATACGTTGGGCAGCATGAGCTGACTCTTCAGCTAATTTTCTTACTTCATCGGCGACTACCGCAAATCCGCGTCCCGCTTCTCCTGCCCGAGCAGCTTCAATGGCTGCGTTCAAAGCTAAAAGATTGGTTTCTTCAGCAATCCCAGTTATGAGGTCGGTGATGCTGCCAATCTCCTGAGAGCTTTCTCCCAAACGCTTTACCACTTCTCCCACTGAAAACACCGAATCTTTAATTCTCCCCATAGCTTCTACTACTTCTTCTAAGGTCTTCTCTCCTTCCTCGGTGGCCTGGAAAGCAGAAGAAGCTGCTCCTTTCACTCTCTCTATATTTCCTCCGGTGACTTTTAAGCTTTCTATTACTTTGTCAGTCTCCTGTAAAGTCTGACGAGCTTTATCAGCCTGCTCTTTTAGTTTCCCCGCCATTTCCTTTACTTCTCTCACTAACCCTTCCATATGATTAGAGACCTCAGTTAAATTGCGACTTTGCTCTTCTGAGCCTCGGGCTACTTGAGAAACGGTCTGAGCAATTTGTTCTCCCGCCTCTCTTATTTCCCGAGAAGTGTGCTGCAGAGCATCTAAAGAGTAAATAATTTTATCTGCTCCTTCTCTCACTTCTTCTAAGAAACGGCGAAGAGAAGAAGAGGCCTGGTTTAGAGAGGTAAAGAGTTTACCCATCTCATCTTTCCTTTTCTTTGCTATCTCCTGAGTTAAATCTCCTTCCGCTAATACTTGAGCAAAAGCTACGCTCTCCTGGATGGGTTTAGTGATGCTCCGAGAGAGGGTAACACTCATAATAATGGAGAAAACTATCACCACTCCTATAACGATGTAGAGAATCTGGGAAAGACGGCTTTGGAGATCTCTGGCCCGGAGAAAAGCCTGGTCAAAAGAGTTTAATATCTCCTGATTCATAGCTTCCATGGCTTGAGAGAGCTCCTCTCCCACTGACTGCATATCAGAAAGAGAGGCTTGAATAGTCGTATTCAGTCCCCTTGTTTGCTCATCTGCTTTTACCACCTCCTGCCACAAATTGCGAAACGGTTTCCAGCGCTCGTTCACTACCACCTCGGCAGTACCGGTGGCATAGGTTTTTAGAAAGTCTCCCTCTAAAAATTGACCCAAGGTATCCATAAGACCGTTGACCTTATTCTTGATAGCCTCTTTTTGCTCAAGGTCCGAAGCCAAAAGGTAGTTTTTCTGGTTTTGGTTTATATCACTCATCACTTTTATCCAACTATCTAATCCCAAGCTTTCTAAAGCCGTTTTCAGACGGGAGTAAGAACGGTAAACTTCCATAAATTTTTCATCTTTTTCTTCTGCCGTAAACAATACCTTTTTTAGCTCTTCCCACTTGACATTTAAGTCTTCTGCTTGAGTAACTATATTTTTTTTACTTTCCTCCGATAGCACCTGAGAACCCTCTATTCCTCTTTTTAAACTCTCAAAATAGGCGTTGATGTTTTCTCCCAAACGCCCCTCCGGGTCACTATTGACAGCATAGCGAAACAGGAGGTAGTAGATACTATCTAAAGGGTCCATTAGCTTCTTTACTGAGTCATCCACTAACTGGGTGAATTGCATCACTATCTGGTATGGTTCATCCATTTCTATAGATTTGCGATTCATATCTTCTTTAGTAGTCAGGTATTGTTTCCACAGATTTTTAACCATATTTACTCGAGCTTGATAGTTAACCTGCAAATTTTTTAACTCCTGTACTTCTTGAAATAGCGAGCTACCTTCTGGTAAGGGAGAAAGGCTATAGGGGAAATTTTCCTTTTCCCACATTCCCTGGTGCCATTTCCGAAACTCTTCCGAATCAGTTCCCAGACGAAGAGCTTCTAAATAAAGCAAGAAACGGTTATTGAGTGCGGTAAACTGTTGGTCTATAGCGTTAAGTTTTTCTGTGTTTTCTTCTTGAAAATAAGAAGAAACTAAAGAGTTGTTCTGGGAAATCAAATCTTTCATTCGAGAAGTGACCAAAAGTAGAGGATCCTGGCTTTGGGCCTCCTCTAAGGAAGTATTAATCTGCCAAAAAGCAAAAATGGCTATAACTCCAATAGCTAAAGCCGCTAAGGTAAGGACAATGAAACCCAAAGAAATTTTTGTTCTAATTTGCAAGGTTTTTCCCTCCCTTTTCTCTGTTATCCAATTTCTTTCAAAGAAAAACCTTTCTTCAATAATAATAATCGGCAAATAGAGGAAAAACTTTAGAAAACGGGGAAAAATTTTTAGACAGTCTACGACATAAGAAAAAAACTATAAAGGGGAGAACCCCTTTATAAACCCCCAAAAAGATAAAGGAAAAAGATAAGAAACTTAAAAAAACAAAGACCACTGAGGGAGAAAAGCTTCCCTCAGTGGGGAGAACCCCTTTATAATCCCCCGGAAAAGAAAAAAATAAAGAACAAATCTTGATAATCACGCTGGGGAAATACGTCCTAGCGTGCCCCCTCATAACCCCCGAAAAGACAAAAACATAAAAAAATAGCAAAAACTACTGAGGAAGAAAAGCTTCCCTCAGTAGAGGTACACTCCCTTGCCAACCCCCAAAAGGCAAAAAACACAAAAGACATAAAAGACAAAGATGCATAGAGAAATACCTTGTCTTTCTCTATGCGTGGCGATCTCTCTTTTCATTAAGCCTTAAAAATTAAAAAGGCAAGTTACATTGGGTTAAAAACTCGGGATCGCCACGCCCGGAGGATGCTTTTCTTCCTCCATAGTTTTAGTCCTTTTCATCTAGTTTGCCTTTTAATCTTGCGCCGCAGGCTGTTCGGGCTCGCGATGACGGTTAACCGTGTCCGTCATTCCTGAATGTATCTATCAGGAATCCGAACTATAGGGGGAGAAAAACTCCCCCTATTACCCCCTTGGAAAAACATAAAGATAAGAGCAAAAAATATAAAAAGCAAAAAACTACTGGGAGAGAAAAAGCGTCTTCCTACTATTAGGGGGAAAATACCCCCCTCATAACCCCCAGAAAAGAAAAAAATAAACAGCCTGCGGCGCTAAAAACCAAAAAATTAAAGACAGAATACAAAGAAAAAGACTACTGAGGAAGAAAACAGACGATCTACGATGCAAGATTAAAAGACTAAAAGAAAAACAGAAAATGCAACAAGACTACTGGGAGAGGAAATACATCTCTCCCAGTACAAAGGGGAAAGCATTCCCCCTTGTAAACCCCCTTCTTTTCATCAGCACAATGACTCCGTGTCCGTCACCCCGGCGACTTTCGAGCCGGGGTCCAAAACTATAGAGGGGAAACCCCCTCATAATCCCCAAAAAGAAAAGACTAAAAGACAAAAGACCAAAAATAACCCGGAGGGAAAACCTCCGGGTTTGTCATTCCTGAAGGTATCTGCGAGGAATCCAGACACGGCTTTTAACTCCTGATGCCACTTGTTTTTTAAAATTTTAGTGGTTTAACAATTTTTTTTTAAAACACGCTATAAGCTTTTTATTATATCAAAAAGGGTCCAATTTTTTCTCCTTTTTTTAAGTTATCCACAAAAGTTGATAACCTGTGAATAACTTGCCAGAAAATTACATTTGTGGTTAAATTAAAAAGCAAAGAAACCATCCCCTTTTACTCAGGGAAAAAGGAGAGGAAAAAATATCTTTTTCTTTTATTTCCGAAATCATAGCTTAAAAGAGGATTTTAATTCCCTGTGGAAAACCGGGGGATTAAAAAAAATAAAAATGGGAGATTAGGCCATGAAAGTCTCTCCAGAAGAGTTAGAGGATTTGTGGATAAAAACTTTAACTCTATTAGAAAAACAAGTGTCGGTACCCGAGTATCGAGCTTGGGTGGAAAATACCCAACCTCTATCTTTACTCGACCATCAGCTCACTATCGCTGTACCCAGTGAGCTATCTAAAGAGAAGATAGAAAAAAAATACCTGGAAGCTATTCGCCACGCCTTTCAAAAAGTGGCGGGAGCCACTTTCCCCAATCTAGAAATTGGATTAGTAGTGAAACCCCCTGCCTCAACTGGAGGAGAAGAAAGGATCACTTTACCAGGAGAAGAAGAAAGGCTTTATCTCAACCCCCGTTACACTTTTTCTACTTTTGTAGTGGGAAATAGCAATAAATTTGCTCATGCTGCCGCTATAGCTGTAGCAGAAAACCCAGCTCACTCCTATAACCCTCTTTTTATCTATGGAGGAGTGGGGTTGGGTAAAACTCATCTCATGCACGCCATAGGTCACCATATTTTGAACAAAAACCCCAAAACTCGGATAGTTTATGCTTCCTCGGAGAAGTTTACCAACGAATTAATTAACTCCATCCGTGATGACCAGACTGAAAATTTTCGTCAGAAGTACCGTAATGTGGATATTCTCTTAATCGATGACATTCAGTTTTTAGCCGGGAAGGAAAGAACTCAAGAAGAGTTTTTTCATACTTTTAATGATCTTCATGAAGCTTTTAAACAAATCGTTTTAACCAGTGATAGACCACCCAAAGAGATTCCTACTTTAGAAGACCGTCTTCGTTCTCGCTTTGAATGGGGGTTAATAGCTGATATTCAACCTCCTGACTTAGAAACTCGGATTGCCATTTTGAGTAAAAAAGCAGAATTAGAATCTCTCCGACTTTCTCCCGAGATTATTTATTTTATAGCTATGAACATTCCTTCTAACATTAGAGAACTAGAAGGAGCTTTAGTAAGAATCAAGGCTTTCTGTGGCTTAAATGGGATAACTCCCACTTTAGAAGTCGCTCAGGAAGTGTTAAAAGACCTTTTACCTAAACCAGAGACTTCATCTATTTCTATTTCCTTAATCCAAAAATTGGTGGCTGAGCATTTTAATATTAAACCTATCTTGATGAAAGCTAAAAAGAGGAGTAAAGAGGTGGCTTATCCCCGGCAAATTGCTATGTATTTAGCCCGAGAGCTGACTAACTATTCTCTTCCCTCTATTGGTGAGGAATTTGGGGGAAGGGACCATACTACGGTTTTATATGCCTGGGAAAAAGTGAAAAAAGATATGGAGAGTAATCCACAGCTTTTCCAAGAAGTCAGTGAATTAATCGATAAATTGAGGAGAGAGAAAAGTTAATCACCGTCTATAAACTATTTATCCCCGGTTTATAACCAGGTTATAAGGGAAAGATAAGACATAGGATTAGTAAGTTATTAACCTTTATTAACAGATTAGCTCTCTCCTATTATTGCTACTAATCTTTTATATCTTAAAAATTAATAATAGTAATAGGGAGAAAAAAACTATGAATATCATAGCCTCTACTAAAGAGCTAAAAGAAGTCTTAAGTAAGGTATATCGAGGAGTAGCTTCTCGCCCTCCTCATCCTGCTTTGTCAGGAATATTGCTAGAGGCAGAAAATAACTCATTGAAGTTAACTGCTACTGACTTAGAAATAGGGATTACTTCTCACTCTCCAGCAGAGGTTAAAGAAGAGGGAAGTATAATTCTGCCAGGTAAAATATTACATAATCTAATAAAAAGTTTAAGTAATCAGGAAATAGAAATCTTCTCTTTTCCCGATTATACTGCTGAGATTCGAGGGGAAAAGAGTTATTATAAGTTATCTGGCTTCTCCCCTGAAGACTTTCCTATTTTTCCCCCTCCTTCTACTCCTGAACATTTTTCCGTAACAGGAGGAAAGCTAAAAGAGGGATTATCTAAGGTTTATTTCACTACCTCTAAGGATGAGAGCAATCCTTCTTTAACTGGGGTATTGTTGCACTTAGAAGACGAAAAGCTGCATTTGGTAGCCAGTGATGATCGTTTTTTGGGGATATGTACAATAGAAGTGGAAGGAGGAGAAGGAGGAGAAGCTCAATATATCCTTCCTCTACGGACTGTAATAGAAATTATTCGCCTGGCTGAAGAGAGGTTGGATATCTTTCCGAGAAAAGGGGAAATTATTTTTCAGGGAGAGAATATTTCCCTTTTTTCTCGCCTTATAGAGAGAGAATATCCTCACTATCAAAGAGTTATTCCTCAGAGTTTTATAACTCAGATTTTTGTCTCCCGGAGTATGTTTAAGGAGGCCTTAGAAAGGGTGTTACTGGTTAGTTCTCCCGATAGTCCAATAGTAGAATTTTTAATTGGAGGAGGAAAAATAGAACTTTCTTCTTCTGGGGAAGTGGGAATAGCAAAAGAAGAATTAGAAGCTGAAATCCAGGGAGAGGAGTTGAAGGTATTGTTTAATGCCCGATATCTCCTTGAAGCTTTACGAGCTTTTTCTGAGGAAAAAATAATCTGGGAGTTGAGTGGGGAAGGGGGAGCCTCAAGATTGAGTGGGGAAGGGGGAGCCTTACAATATATTTTGATGCCCATAGAGATTAAGGAATAATAATGTATCTGGAAAAGGTGGAGTTGGTCAATTGGAGAAACTTAGAGAGAGTGGAGCTCTCTTTTCCAGAGAAAGTTTTAGTTTTAGTAGGAGATAATGCCCAGGGTAAAACCAATTTTTTAGAAGCTTTGTTTCTTTTGGCCCGGGAGACCTCTCCTCGCCGAGCTAAAGACGAGGAGATGATAAAGTGGGGAGAGAGTTTTTCCTATTTAAAAGCTCAAGTTAGGGAAGAGGGTTCTCGTTTTATTCGGGAAGTAGTGGTGAAAAAAGAGGGGAAAAAAGAGTGGAGAAGAGACGGAAAGAGAGAAACTCGAAAGACACCTCTTCCGATGGTGGGTTATTTTCCTCAAGACCAAGAATTAGTAGGAGGTCCTCCGCAGAAACGAAGAGATTTCTTAGATGAAGCCATTTCTTTCCTCTCTCCCTCTTATAAAAAGTGGCTCAACGAGTATGAAAAACTCCTGTACCGTCGTAACCTCCTCCTCCGAGAGGGAGCGCAACCAGAGCTTTTAGAGGTTTATGGAGAGAGATTGATTAGCTGTGGAGTAAAAGTGGTAGAGGCTCGTCTACGGTATCTACATCAATTTGTTCCTTATCTGCAAAAATTCTATCAAGAGCTTTCTGGAGAGAATATTCCTCTTCGAATAATTTATCGTTCTTTAGGTTACCGGTGGGAAGAAGGAGTAGAAAAAGGTTTGCGTAAAACTAGAGAGAAAGTGAAAGAAGAAGAAAAAGAAAAAGGAGTAACTCTTTTTGGCCCTCATCGAGATGAGGTGATATTTCTCCTCCAAGATAGGGAAATGCGGGATTTTGCTTCTCAAGGAGAGAAAAAAAAGATGGCTATTTCTTTACGTTTAGCGGAAACCTCAGTAGTTAGGTCTATTTACGGTAAAGATGTGGTAGTATTAGTAGATGACGTTTTTTCGGAACTGGATAAAAAAAGAAGAGCTCTTTTGTGGCAGAAGATTAAGAATGAAAATCAGGTGTTTTTAACCACCACGGAAGGAGAAGAGATAAGAGAATTAAGCGGTTCTTACCCTTTCTCTTTTTTCCGGATAGAGAGAGGAAAGATTGAAAAAGGGGAATAAATGGAGAAAAAAGAGGTTAAATCTTTTTTTGGTAAGCCTACTCCTTTAGGAGAAGTGTTGGAGAGTTTTTTAAAAAAACAGGGACTTTTTCCCGAAATTCATACTTTTATTTTACTTTCTCGTTTTGGGGAGCTATTTCCCCAAATAGCTCAGTTTTGTCAACCTATTAAATTACGGGAAGGGGTTTTGTATTTAGGAATAGAAGACCCCTTGTGGAGTGAAGAAGTGAAAAAATATATACCGGATATCATCCGGCGTTACGGAGAAGAAGGTTTAGAAATTAAAAAAATTAAAATTCAATGTCATTATTGAGGTGATAGAGTTTTGGGGGAAAAAATGAATCAAGATTACCGAGCTAGCGATATCCAGATTTTAGAAGGGTTGGAGGCAGTTAGAAAACGCCCTAGCATGTATATTGGAAACGTAGGAGTAGAGGGGCTACATCACTTAGTGTTTGAAGTGGTAGATAATAGTATTGATGAGGCGGTGATGGGTTTTTGCCACCGGATTGAGGTAATTCTCCATAGGGATGGAAGCGTGAGAGTTACTGATGATGGGAGAGGTATACCAGTTGAGATACATGAAACAGTGGGGAGGCCGGCGGTAGAAGTGGTTTTAACCCGTCTCCATGCCGGAGGAAAATTTGGAGGAGCAGCTTATCAAATTTCTGGAGGTCTCCACGGGGTAGGAGTATCGGTGGTCAATGCTCTCTCGGAGTGGCTGGAAGTGGAAGTATATCGGGAGGGGAAGATTTGGAGACAGAGATATGAGCGAGGAATTCCTCAAGGAGAGTTGGAGGAAGTAGGAGTTACTGAACGCACTGGAACTATGATTCACTTTAAACCAGATCCGATGATTTTCCCTGATGCTACTTTTCATGGAGATATAATATCTCAGCGACTCAAAGAGCTGGCTTTCTTGAACTCGGGGTTAACTATCGTTTTCCGTGACGAGGTGCAAGAGCAGGAAAAGACTTACCATTTTGAAGGAGGAATTAAAGCTTTAGTTTCTTACCTCAATAGAGGAAAAGAGGTATTACATCCTGAGCCTATCTATTTTGGAGGAGAGAAAGAAGGAATAAAAGTAGAAATAGCTATCCAATACAATGATGGATATCTGGAAAACATCCTCTCTTTTGCTAACAATATTAATACTACTGAAGGTGGAGCCCACGTTACTGGGTTTAAAACTGCTCTCACCCGAGTGATTATTGACTATGGCGAAAAAAGAGGCATTCTCAAAGATGCTGAAGAAACTCCCACTGGAAATGACATCCGAGAAGGATTGTGTGCGGTAATTAATATTTTAATTCCCAACCCCCAGTTTGAGGGGCAAACCAAAACCAAGTTGGGTAATCCAGAAGCCCGGAGTTTAACAGAAGAAGTGACTCTTTCTTCTCTTTCTTCTATTTTTGAGGAAAACCCTGATATCGCTCGCCCTGTTGTAGAAAAAGTGCTTCAGACCGTTAGAGCTCGCTTAGCTGCTAAGCGAGCTCGGGAATTAGCTCGGAAAAAGGATAGCTTAGATTCTATCTCTCTTCCTGGAAAATTGGCTGATTGCACCGAGAAAAATTCGGAAGTAGCAGAAATTTTTATCGTAGAGGGTGATTCAGCAGGAGGTTCAGCCAAGCAAGGCCGGGACCGGAGGTTTCAAGCTATTTTGCCTCTCCGGGGTAAAATTTTAAATGTAGAAAAAGCCAATATTCACCGTATTCTCTCTAACCAAGAAATCAGAAATATTGCTGCTGCTCTAGGTTGCGGCTTGGGGTTTGACTTTTCCCGGGAGAAATTGCGCTATCATAAAGTAATCATTATGACTGATGCCGATGTAGATGGAGCTCATATTCGTACCCTCCTTCTTACTTTTTTCTACCGGTATATGAAACCCTTAATTGAGGGAGGACATGTCTATATTGCTCTTCCTCCTCTTTATCGAGTGCGAGACGGGAAGGGTGATTATTATGCTTTTGACGACGAAGAATTAGAGCAAGTTTTGCAGAATTTGCGGGGGAAGAAATATAATATTCAACGTTACAAAGGTTTAGGAGAGATGAACCCGGAGCAGTTGTGGACTACCACTATGAATCCCCAGACTCGGACTTTAAAACAAGTTACAGTGGAAGATGCTATTGAAGCAGAGGAAATTTTCAGTATTTTAATGGGAGATGCAGTAGAGCCTCGCCGGGACTTCATTCGGGAACACGCCCGAGAAGTAGCCAACTTAGATATATAAGGAGATTGTAATGGAAGAGAAAGAAAGAATTGTTCCCGTAGATGTGAATAAAGAAATGAAGGATGCCTACCTAAGCTATGCCATGAGTGTCATCGTGGGGAGAGCTCTCCCTGATGTCCGCGATGGCTTAAAACCGGTGCAAAGACGCATCCTTTATGCTATGAACGAGATGAACCTTCGCCACAGCGAGCCCTATAAAAAGAGCGCTCGCTTGGTGGGAGATGTGTTGGGTAAATACCATCCTCACGGAGATATGGCAGTTTATGATGCCTTAGTGCGTATGGCCCAGGATTTTACCTACCGTTATCCTTTAGTAGATGGACATGGCAACTTTGGCTCCATCGATGGAGATCCCCCTGCAGCTATGCGCTATACCGAGGTGAGGATGTCTCCTATTGCTGCAGAGATGCTCCGGGATTTAGAAAAAGAGACGGTAGATTTTATTCCCAACTTTGATGAATCACTAAAGGAGCCGGTGGTTTTACCCGCAGCCTTTCCTCAACTCTTAGCTAATGGAGCATCAGGCATTGCCGTGGGTATGGCTACCAATATTCCCCCTCACAATTTAGTCGAACTCATCGACGCCTGTCTTTACCTTTTAAATAACCCTCAGACTTCCGTGGACGACCTTTTAAAAATTATCCCCGGGCCGGACTTTCCCACCTATGGAAAAATAGTGGGGAGAGATGGGATTCGTGATTACTTCCGAGAGGGTAAAGGAAAACTCACTCTCCGGGGAGAAGTAGAAGTAGAAGAGAGCGGTCGCCATAAGATTCTGGTTATTAAGGAGCTACCTTATCAGGTTAATAAAGCCAGTTTGGTGGAAAACATTGCTCACTTAGTGGAAGAGAAGAAACTTAACGATATTTCAGAAGTACGAGATGAATCAGGCCGGGAAGGGATAAGGATAGTTTTAGAATTGAAAAAAGGAGCGCAAGTTCCCAGAATTGTCCGCTACCTCTATAAGCACACCGCTCTAGAAGTAAGTTGGGGAGTGATACTCCTATCTTTAGTAGATGGACGCCCAGAAACTTTAGGAATGAAAGAAGCGTTATTGCATTTCTTAGAACATCGCCGCCAGGTGATTTTACGCCGGAGTGCTCATGATCTAAGAGAGGGGAAAGACCGCCTCCATATTTTGGAAGGTTTCCTTCGAGCTTTAGACGATATTGACCGGGTGATTCATCTCATTCGCTCTTCTTCTAGTGTTGCCGAGGCTAAAGATAGACTACAGAAAGAGATGGACTTCAGCGAAAAGCAGGCTCAAGCTATCCTGGATTTGCGCTTACAGCGCTTGGTGGCTTTGGAAAGAGAAAAAATTCTTACCGAGTATGAAGAACTAACCAAAGAGATAAAAAGATTGGAAGAGATTTTAGCTAATGAAGAAGTGCTAAAAGAAGTCATCAGAGGAGAATTAGAGGAGATTAAAGAAAAATATGGAGATGCGAGGAGAACTCGCATTGTGGAAGGGGAAGAAGAGGAAAGCGAAGAAGACATAGAACTGTACCCCGAAGAAGACATAATAATTACTCTCACCCGGGATGGATACATTAAAAGAACCTCTTTGGATTCCTATCGCCGTCAAGGAAGAGGGGGCAAAGGGGTTACTGGTATTCTTACTAAAGAAGAAGATGCTGTGAGCCAGATAGTGGTTTCTACTACCTGGCATCGGCTTTTGCTTTTCACGAGCCGAGGTAGAGCATTTCAACTTCTTTCTCATAATCTTCTCGATACCTCTCGTTCTTCTCGAGGAACGCACTTGGTGAATTTGTTGCCCTTAGAGGAGGGAGAGCGAGTAGTTACTTTCCTTTCTTTACCCAATTTTGGGGCAGGGAAATATTTATTCTTCACCACTGCCCGGGGGAACGTTAAAAAAGTGGATTTGTTGGAATTTGTTTCTATCACTCGCCGAGGGCTAAAAGCTATAGAATTAGAAGAGGGAGATGAATTGGCTTCCGTCTTCATCTCCGAAGGGAAAGACCAGGTGCTTTTAGTCACTGCTCAAGGTTACGGGATAGTTTTTGCGGAAGACGATGTCCGAGCTATGGGTAGAGGAGCGAGAGGAGTGCGAGGAATAAGATTACGTTCTAGAGATAAAGTAGTGGGAGCAGTTCCCTTAGAAGAAGGAAAACACCTGGTTCTCGTTTCTAGCGAGGGGTGGGGGAAACGAGTAGAGCCCGCCTTGCTTCCTCGCCACCGCCGAGGAGGAAAAGGAATAAGAGTTATGCCCACCAATAAAAAAGTGGGTGAAGTGGTAGGTTTAGCCTTAGCCGAGGAGAAAGATGAGATACTACTTTCCTCTCAGGGGGGAATTTTGATTCGCCTCTCAGTAGCTGATATTCCAATCCAAGGACGCACTGCTCGAGGAGCAAAGCTCATCCGCCTGGAGGAAGGAGATCTCTTGGCCTCTTTTGCTCTGAATTAACCTATGATGGGGCACGGAGGAAGAGTTATAGAGTGGCAGAGAAAAAGTGGTAGAACTTACCTGGATTTCTCTGCCAACTTAAATCCCTGGGGTCCTCCTGGAGAGATAGCGGAAAGATGGGAGGAGTTGTGGAGCTATGTTACTGTTTATCCCCCTCTGGATTACTCCTTTTATCGGGAAGAAATAGGAAAAATTTACCATCTTTCTCCTTCTCTTATTCTTCCCACCAATGGAGCTACAGCAGGCATTTATTTTTTAGCCCGTCATCTTCCCGGAGAAGTAGTCCTCATTTTAGAGCCCTGTTTTTCTGAATATGCAGAGGCTTTTCGCCTGGCGGGGAAGAAAATAGAGAGAGTATTTTTCCCTACTCCTTTTTCTTCTCTTCCTCCTGCTGATATCATAGTATGGGGAAACCCCACTAATCCCTGGGGAGTGAGCCCCCCTTCTTTTCTTTTAGAATGTTTCTGGGAGAGGAGCTTAAAAACAGGGACCATTCTCGTTGTAGATGAGGCTTTTCAGGAATTTATAGGGGAAAAAACTTCCTGGACTTCTCGCCTTTTGGAAAACCCTCGTCTTTATATTATTCGTTCCCTTACCAAATATTTTACTCTTCCTGGCTTGCGGGGAGGGTTTATTGCTACTAATTCATCTTTTTTAGAAAAATATTTAGAACCTTGGAGCATCAATTCTCTTTTAGCTCGAGTGTTAGAAATTGTTGCCCAAGGGGATTTGGCCTCTTTTCGAGCTACCACTCAAGAAAATCTCCAAAAAGAGAAGCAATTTTTGGAAAAAAACCTGGATAAAGAGATTATGGAACTTTTCCCTTCAGAAGTTAATTTTTATACTATACGATTGCGCCAGGGAGCGGAGCTTTTTTCTTCTTTTTTGGAAGAACGAGGGATACTAGTGAGAAGTCTTTCTGATTTCTTTGGTTTAGATGATAGCTATTTTCGCTTAGCGGTGCGAACCCATGAAGAAAACCAACGATTAGTGGAGGCGGTGAGGGAATTTGCCCGAATCCTGGGATAAAAGCATATTTCTTTTGGGAGGAGCACGAAGCGGTAAAAGCCGCTTAGCTCTTAAGTGGATAGAGGAGAGTGGCCTTTCCCCTTTGTATTTAGCTACCGGGGTGGCTACCGATCCTGAAATGGAAGAGCGAATTCTCCGCCACCAGAAGGAGCGCTCTCCAGAGTGGAAAGTAGAGGAAGTTCCTTTAGGCTTTGAAAAGGTTTTAGGAAAAAACTGGAGTGAATGTGGAGCGGTGTTGGATTGCGTTACTTTTTTAGTGAACAACATCTGGGGGAAAGAACCAGAGGTCGAAAAAGCTTATGAACACATCTCGAGAGAGCTGGATAACCTTTTGGAAAAAAGAAAAAGGGAGCATTTTTTGCTGCTTTTGGTGAGTAATGAAGTGGGGATGGGAGTGGTGCCCGAGTATCCTTCAGGAAGAGAATTTCGGGATTTACAGGGCAGAATTAATCAGTGGATAGCTCAAAGAGTGGATGAAGTCTATTTAGTAGTAGCAGGGATACCATGGCGACTGAAATGAGAAACGTAGGGAAAGAAGCACTGCGAAGGCTAAAGCTCGCCTGGAGCTTTCTCACTATTTTTCCGGTAAATACGGGAAAATATGAAGAAGGAGACCTGTCTCGCTCTAGCTTTTTCTTCCCCGTGGTGGGAGCGGTGTTGGGAGGAGTGAATGCTTTATTCTTTTATCTTCTTTATTTTTTAACTCAAGATTCTTTTCTGGCTGCTTTTGGAGTGACTTTTCTCGGGATTTTCCTCACCCGAGGTCTGCATTTAGACGGATTGGCCGACTCTTTTGATGCTCTTTTTTCTGGAGAGCCACAAGAGCGGAAGCGGGAAATTCTTAAGGACTCTCACCATGGGACTTTTGGAGTGGTGGGGATTTTATTTCTGGTGGGGGCTAAAATTTTTCTGGTGGGGGGAATGGAAAGAAACCCTCTCCTTTTTTTGCTCCTTGCCCCCTTAGGGGGAAGAGTGGGGGCTTTGGAATGGGGAGCTTTTTTCCGTCCTTTCCCTCGTTCTCAAAAAGGTTTAGGAGAAGAATTTGTGGGAAGAATCCCCTCTTTTTATTTTTTCTTCTGGCTGATAGCGCTGGTAATTTTAGGTTGGAGGTGGGGGGGAATAGAAACCCTTTTGAAAATTATCCTTACCTTTGCTATTATTTATCCTCTGGGAAGGAAATCCAGCGGAGCTTTTGGGGGAATGAACGGAGATGTGGTGGGCTTGGGGATTGAGTTAACAGAAATTTTGATTTTAATAGGAGGTAGGTTTTGAGAAAGAGAGCTATTTGTCCGGGAAGCATGGGGGAATTAGTGCAAGGGCTACGAGAGGGGAAAGAAGTGCTCATTTCTTTACCCATCGACCGCTATAGTGAGATGGAGGTAATCTGGCAAGAAGAAGAAAGGAAAACGGAGAAGAACAACCTGTGGAAAAGCGAAAAAGCTCTGCGTATTGCTCTCGGGGAGTGGAGGATGGAGCATTTAGCGGGGCAGATTACTTTTCGCCGTCTGCGAGAAATCCCCTCGGGTAAGGGCTTGGCCTCTAGTACTGCCGATATTGCCGCTCTTTTAGGAGCCTTAGCTCGCTTTTTGGGAAGGCCCATCCGGGAGGAAGAAATTGCTCGCATAGCTTTGCAAGTAGAGCCCACTGACAGTGTTTTTTTCTCCGAGCTCTCTATTTTTGACCACTTGAGAGGAGAGATTAAACTATCTTTACCTCTTCCTCGCTATTTAGGAGTAGTAGTAGTAGAATTGCCGGGAGAGAGGGAGACTTTAGCGGTAGATAGAGAAAAATTGCGAGAAAACTGGGAGAAACATCGTCGGGAGATAGAGGAAGCCTTTCGTCTCGTGGAGCGAGGTTTAGAAGAAGGAGACCTCTCTTTAGTGGGGCGAGGAGCTACTTTAAGTGGCCAGATTATGCAGGAAGTGGAAAAAGAAGACCTGTGGAACAAGATGGTTTCTATATCTCGAGAGATAGGTGCCTTGGGAGTAAACCGGGCTCATACCGGGAGAGCTGTGGGAATTTTATTTGACCGCAGAGTATATACCCCGGAAGAGATGCTTTCTCGAGTAAAAGAAGCGCTAAAGAGGGAAGAAGTAAAAATAGAAGTTAACACCGTTATTTCTGGAGGAGTGAGGGTAGTGGAGCTATGAAAGAGATTTATCTCCTTCGTCATGGAGATACTGATGCGACCGAAAAAGGTTATTTTGCTGGATGGACTGATATTCCTCTTTCCCCTCGGGGTAAGAGGAGAATTAATAAAGTGAGGGAAGTTTTACAAGGGATAGAGTTTGAGCGAGTTTTGGTAAGCCCTCTTTCCCGAACCCGGGAGACAGCCCAATTGGTTGCTCCTCTCCACGATTGGGAGGTGAGAGAAGAGATTAAAGAGCGCTCTTTTGGGGAATGGGAAGGAAAAAACTGGGAAGCTCTGGAGAAAGAATTCCCTGAGGGAGTTAAGAAGTGGAAAGAGGCTCCTTTTCTTTTTACTCCTCCGGGAGGAGAAAGTTTTCAAAAAGTGCTACAGCGAGTGGCTCCTTTTTGGGAAGAGCTGTTTCACCGACCAGAGGAAAAGCTGCTGGTAGTTACTCATGGGGGAGTGATTCGTTCTATATTTGCCCACCTTTTAGGGGTAGATTTTGCCACTACCTCTTGTTTTCTTTTTGACCCGGGAGTGCTAGTAAAAATAAGAGGAGACCGTTCGTTTTGCCAAGTGGCAGTAATATTAAATACTGAGGTAGAACCCTAGTGGTGAATGCTTTAAATCTCCTCATGGGCTTTCTTTTAGATTTTTTTCTGGGAGATCCAGGAGGGAAGTGGCATCCGGTGGTGGGGATAGGCAAACTAGTTGAAGGTGTAGAAAAGATTCTTTTTCCCCGAGAACGCCACTTCCGGCGGGAATTTGCTCTGGGTTTTGTGGTGGTGGGAATAATGGTAGGAGGGCTGGGAGTAAGCTACTTTTTCCTCCGCCGCTTTCTCTATTCTTATTCTTTAGTTCTCTTTTCGATGGTGGAGGCTTACCTTATTTTTAATTTTTTGTCTTTGCGCACTCTCTTGCGCCGAGGAGAAGAGGTAAAGCAAGCGCTGGATGAAGGAGATTTGTCCCAGGCCCGGGCGAGTTTAAAAAACCTGGTGGGAAGAGACACCGACCATCTTTCAGAGTGGGAAGTGGTGAGAGGATGTGTGGAATCGTTGGCGGAAAACTTCAACGATGGGGTGATGGCTCCTCTTTTTTATATCTCTCTTTTTGGGGCCTTGGGAGGGTTGATTTACAAAATCATTAATACTTTGGATTCCATGTTGGGCTATAAAGATTTTCGTTATTTTTTCTTTGGGTTTGCTTCAGCTCGAGCTGATGACATTTTAAATTTCCTCCCTTCCCGTTTGAGCGTTATTTTTATCGCTCTGGCTGCTTCTATGTTGGGTCGGTGGGGAAGGAATGCCTTATTTGTGGCTTTTCGTGATGCCCGCAAACATGAGAGTCCCAATGCCGGCTGGCCAGAAAGCGCTATGGCCGGTGCTTTGGGGGTGAGATTGGGAGGGGTAAATTATTACGGAGGTAAAAGAGAAGAAAGCCCTTTTTTGGGGGATTTCGTTTTAGACCTCACTCCCGAGAGAATTGGAGAGGCACTCTCGGTGGTGCGTCTCTCTTCTTTTTTGGCTCTGGGCTTTTGGGTGCTCGTTTCTATATTAGTTTCTATATTAGTAGGTAAGGTGTGGTGGTGAAAATATGGTAGAGACCAATCATTCTCCGATGTCTGCTCCTCGCTATGACCCTAATCGGCTGAAAAAACAGGTATTGATTCCGGTATTTATAAGCGTGTTGACCATCGTTTTCATTTTTTCATTTTCTTCTTTCCGAGGGATTTCTCTCGACCTTTCTTCTTTTCGATTTTATCCTTTAGGGATAAGTTTGGTGTTAGTGATGTGTGCGTGGTTAATCGACAGTTTTCGTCTATTTCTCACTGTGCGAGCCTGGGGGAAGAACATCCGCTTTTTCCACGCCTTTCAAGCTATGCTTTCTAATTATTTCTTATCTTCTATCACTCCTTTTTCTACCGGAGGTAGTCCAGCTCAGGCTTATGTTTTAGCTCGTCGAGGGTTGTCTTGGGGCGAGGCGCTCAGCTTGGTAACGGTTTGCGGCATCCTCTATCAGGTGGGTTTATTGACTTTGCTTTTTGTTTTTATTTTTGTTTTCCACATCGGGCTTCATTTAGAAGGGTTATTGCTTAGCCTCCTGTATTCTTTTGCTATATTTTATAGTGTAGTTTTGTCTCTCCTTTTTTTCTTTTTGTATCACCCTGCTCTTTTCTATCGCTTAACTGATTGGGGAATTTCCTGGGTAAAGAGAAGATTCAAACGAGCAAGGTTCTCGGAAGAGGCAGTTAAGGAGTGGGTGGAGGAATTCTTCACTGATTTCCAACGGGGGTTTGCCATTCTTTTTTTAAGAAAACCCCAGTATTTAATCTGGAATATCATTTGTTATATGTTAAATTACTTATTCATTTTTTCCATTGCTTATTTTGTCCTTCTTGCTTTAGGAGTAATGCCTTCTTATTTCCAAGTAGTAGGAGCTCAAATTCCCCTTTACTATATTTTCTCCCTTGTTCCATCTCCTGGAGCAAGTGGAGGGGTAGAGATTACTCTGGCTTCGGTTTTTTTGCGTTTCTCTGGTGCTCAGCGCTTGGGACTGTTTATTCTCTTGTGGAGAGTAATCACTTATTATCTTCCTATGCTTCTGGGAGGAATTTTGTTCTTTCAGGTTTTGGGAGAAGGAAATGGTGGCAGCCGCAGCCTTAAAGAGAGAGGAGGAGAGCTCGAAAAATCCCGGGCTTAGGGGCTTAGCCCCACTTGTACCATAAGTTCCAGAAATCAGCCTATATCAAGCCTTTAATTTTGGGGATTCTCGTTTTCAGGTAAAGATTTACAACTGGGGTTGGTTTTTTGCTTTTGAGGGATGAACGCATATTTGTGAGGATAAAAAATGCAAATCTCTTCTCGATTATTGGTGAGATGTGCTTTGTTTATTGCTTTGTATGTGGTTTTTGCTCTTTTTTTCCGTTTTTCCTCAGGGATAGTTCCTTTCAGTTTTCTTCCTTTTTTAGTTATTATGAGTGGCTTTGTTCTTTCCCCTCGAGAGGCTTTCTTTTCTCTTCTCGGGTATATTTGCTTAGGATTAGCAGGATTTCCGGTTTTTGCTTCTCCTCCTTTTGGAGGGTTGGCCTATCTTTTTAATCCTACTTTTGGGTTTTTGCTGGGGTTTTTAATATCTGCTCCTTTTCTTTCTTTTCTTTTTCGCCGGGAGAAAACCCATTCCTTGAGGAAGATGGTGCTTCTCTCTTTTGGAGCGGTTGTGATTCTTTATCTTCCTGGGCTCTTTTATCTGTGGTGGAGTATGAACTTCCTTTTAGGTAAGCCTCTTTCTTTTTACGCCACCTTACAAGTAGGTTTTTTCCCCTTCATCGGCTTTGACCTCTTAAAAGCGGGAGGAGCTGCTGTTCTTGCCTTCCACCTTCTTCAACACTTAGGTCGTTTTAGTAATCAGTGATGAGTGATATTAGAGAGCAAGAAGGGGAAGAAGGCTAAAAGAGTAGGGGAGTTAGATTGTGACTGTGCTACAATATTAAAAAGGAGGCCAGTGCTATGGCTGGGAGAGCTTTCGACTGGTTGAGGCAAGCAGAAAGGGACTTGCAGCAAGCCCTTTCTTCGCAAGAGCTGGGATATTATGAATGGGCCTGTTTTGCTTCGCATCAGGCAGCAGAAAAAGCAGTAAAAGCTCTACACCTCTTTATGGGGCAAGAGGCTTGGGGGCGTGTGGTGGCAAAGCTTCTTTTGGAGCTTCCCATCTCTGTTCCTGAGCCTTTGGTAGAGAAAGGAAAGGTTCTGGACGGATATTACATTCCTCCTCGTTATCCCAACGGTTTTCCCGAAGGTGCTCCATTTGAACATTTTGGTTCTCTACAGGCTAAGGAGGCGGTGAGTTATGCCCGTGAGATTATTGAATTCGTCCGTGCTCAAATGGCCGAAGAGAGAAGAGGTTGAAAAAGCACTTCTTTCTTCGGCAGAAAAAGAGAAAAATAAAAATCCTGATATCCTGCGTATCGGTGTTTTTGGCTCCTATAACACTCCTTTCTGGGGAGTGGGAAGCGACCTGGATGTGGTGGTAGTGTTACGAAGATCTTCTTATTCCTTTTGGGAGCGGCCCCGGTACTTTGATACTATGAGCTTGCCAGTCCCGGTAGATCTTTTGGTTTACACTGAAGAAGAGTTGGAGAAATTGACAGGACGTTTTGCTCAAGTTATGCAAAAAGAGGTGCGGTGGCTATAGTCCTATCTACTTTGTCATCGCAAGTAGTGAAGCAACCGTAGCGATTCTCGGTGCCCTTCTTTTTTCCTTATAATCCTCTTTCTTTTTCGTCATCTCTTATTTATCACCCTCCTGAATGCTTCTATCCCCCTTTGTTTGTCACCCCTGAATGCTTCTATCATTCCCTTGCCCGTCACCCCTGAATGGTTCTATCAGGAATCCAAATAATAAAAAGGAAACCCCCGACGAGAGAAGGTGAAGTTCCCGCAAAATCTCTTTGGCATAGCGAATATAACTGGTTTTGTAGGATGCTTTAGTTACCATTCTTTCGCCGGTGCTTTTGTGGCTTCTTTGGATGAGGTTTTGCAAGGGTCCTGCAAAGAGCTGGAGCAAAGGTATTGAAGCGGGTTGTTTGGAATATAAGGTCATTAATGCCCTAATTATCGTCCCAAAAAGGGGAAGAATCGGTGAAGAGCACTTGATCGCGGCGATAGAGGGATTTGTATATTTGGAAATTATTGTCCATAAGGTGGCTAATTTTTATCCAGAAATTATTTATTTTTGTCGTAATTATCAGTGTCCTGCTTATGGTGCGAGCTATTTGGCATTGGCTCAGAGGGAAGGAGCACCTTTTATTACCGCTGATACCAAGTTATGTCACACTGTCCAGGGCGATTTAAACTGGGTTCAGGGGATTGGAGATGTAAATCTTTAGCCATTTTGCCTATGGGTAGTATAGTCAATTATCTTCCCAGAAAACCGAGTAGCTAAAGATATTTTAAAAGAGCCTGGCAATGCCTATTTTGCATTGATTTATTCTGTTTTCAATGATATAATTTTATTATAGGAAGGTGGTGAAGTTAATGATTATAGAGAAAACCATTTTAACTGGCAAAGGACAAATACAGATTCCCGCCAGAATTCGCCGCGCTATAGGTGCCGAGCGAGGAGATACCTTTCTCTTTATGCTCACCGATTCGGGTGAAATACAAATTAAATTGATGAAAAAGAGAAAGTTATCTGATTTGGCTGGTGCTCTTCCAGTTAAGAGGGCTTTCCCTGGAATAGATGAAGAGGAGGAGCTTACCCAGCAAAAAGTCGCTCACCGGATTGCTCAGAATGGATGAAAAAGCCCGTAGATCGGCATGGCTTGATACTAATGTTATCCTTCGCTTTCTGTTGAAAGATGATTTAGACCTTTTCCGGGCAGTTGAGCCCCTTTTCCTTCAAGCGGAAGAAGGAGGAATGGTTATCTTTATCCATCCCCTGATTATGGCGGAGTTGGTGTGGACTCTGGAAAGTTTTTATGAATATCCCAAAAGCAAGATTAGAGAAGTCTTAGAAGGGCTTATTGGAGCTCGGGGAGTGGAGGTTCCAGAAAAAGAAGTTATTATTTTGGCTTTAGCAGACTATGAGGAGAAAAACGTTGATTATATTGATGCCTATCTGGCAAACTTCGCTCTTCGTCGGGGACCTTCTACCATCTATACCCTGGACAGTAAACATTTTTCTCGCCTGAGGGGAGATATTAGACAGCCTACGGCGTAAGATGGAAAGAAAAAGGCAGAAAAAACAAAAAACTACTGGGGAAGAAAAACGCTTCCTCAGTGCCTGCGGTTTTCTTTTCTCTTCTCCCTTGACAGGAGAAGATTAAGATAAAAGTGGATTTTCAAGTTTCCTTCCCTACTGGAGAGAGTTAACCCACTTGCGCTATAGGTTCCAGCAATCAGCCTATATCAGTGTTTCCTTTTGGGGATTCTCATTTTCAAGCAACAAGGATTGAATGGCTCAAACCTTGAGTGCTTCTGAATTTGTTGGATAGTTTTATCCAAAACTCGCTATAGGCTGAAAAACTTTCGATTTTTGGAGTTAGTTGCTATTGACAAATTAAAAATCGACATTCTATAATGTATATAGAGCAATAGTAATGCACATTATGCAAAGGAGGTGACAAGAGCTAAGTTTGAGAGAAGTATTCAAATTATGATGAGATTATTAAGGTAGTTGTGCTAACGACGAGCATTGTTAAAGGGGGAGAAAGCCTAAACATGCAAAAGAAGTTTGTAAAATGGTTAGGACGTGATTATAAATTAGGTTATCTGTTTTTAATCCCATTATTATTAGTGATATTCGGTTTAGTTTTTTACCCATTTCTTACTGGTATTCTATATACTTTTCAAGATCGTAGCATTGGAGTTATTAAGGATACTTTTGTTGGTTTCCAAAATTACATAGACATATTTAATAGGTCAACTTACTGGTTAGTTTTGAAGAACACTGTAATTTTTACTTCAGTTGCAGTATTTGTTAAATTGGTAATTGGAATGATTAGTGCATTGCTACTTAACAGAGAATTTAGGGGAAGGAACTATGTTCGAGCAATATTGTTTATTCCCTGGACATTACCAGTTTTAACAGCAACTTTGACGTGGAAATGGATTTTAGATGATTCGGGATTATTAAATTATATTTTGTATCGAATTGGTATTACCCCAATTAGTTTTTTAAGCGATCCCAATAATGTTTTATGGACAGTAATTGCTGTGGCTATATGGCAGGGGACCCCCTTTTATATGATAAACATCCTTGCTGGTTTACAATCAATTCCTAGAGAAATATATGAAGCTGCCAGGATTGATGGAGCTTCTGCTATCAGACAATTTTGGCATATTACGTTACCTTTATTGAGAACTGTAATTTTAATGGTTGTTTTCCTTTCGGCCATATGGACAGCTAACTCAATGGAATTTGCCTTTATTCTGACCGGTGGTGGACCAGCATATAAATCTATGCTGATTAATCTATATGCTTTTGAGGAAGCAATCAATCTTGGTAAGTTGAGCACTGGCGCAACTATTGCAGTTACAATAATGCCATTTTTTATGATTTTGGCTTATTACCTTACTAAAATGATGTTCAAACAATCGGATGAGGTTGAATGAGGAGAGGGGATATGACTGGAAATATTAGTAAAAACAGAAAAAAGGAAGCCCTTTTAAAAAGATTAGAAATGATAGGCGTTGCTGTAACGCTAGGAATTTTAATATTATGGGTTCTAATTCCTATATATTGGATGGTAGTTACTTCATTAAAACCAACTAAAGAAATATACGCGTTTGATATACATATTTTTCCACAAGAGGTTACAACTACGCAATATAAAAAGTTATTCGATAAAAATTTTCTTCTATATCTACGTAATAGTTTAATCATAGCTTCTAGTACAGCCTTTCTTTCTTTAATGATTTCTTCTCTAGCTTCTTATGCATTAACTAGATTACGTTTTGTTGGACAGCATCTTTTTTCTAGAATTACAATTTTAGTTTATCTTTTTCCCAGTTCACTATTGTTCATACCATTATTTGGATTTTTTTCCGGTCTTAATTTAGTTGATTCTAAGGTTGGGATGGTGCTTGCCCACTTAACTTTCACGGTTCCTTATTCAACTTGGATGTTAATGGCTTACTTCCGTTCAATTCCTGCTTCCTTAGAAGAGGCGGCTTTGGTTGATGGGGCAACACGATTAGTGGCTTTGCGGAAAATCGTTTTCCCCTTAGCTGCCCCGGCTATAGTTGTTACAATTATTTATTCATTTACGCTTTCTTGGAACGAATTTCTGTACGCCTTAGTATTTACCAAGAGTGAACATGTAAAACCATTTACTGCTGGTCTTACGGGCCTTATAATGGGTGACGTCTTTGAGTGGGGGCAGTTAATGGCTGGTTCTGTTATTGGTTCTTTACCAGTGATTTTGCTTTATTTAGCTATGCAAAAATATGTTGTGTCAGGGCTTACTTTGGGTAGTGTAAAAGAGTAATAAAAAATAGGCGAAGTGCTGCATAGTTATGAAGGGAGGTGATTGATGTATGTGAGTAATGGGTTTATTGTATTATTGTTTTTGTAAGACCAATCTATTTTAACAAATTTAATGAGGAGGATTAAAAACAATGAGGAAAAATTTAGTAATGGCAATTTTAATAACTAGTTTGGTTATTGGATTGAGCAGTAGTGTATTAGCTACTGAAAATGTATTAGATGTGTGGGGGTTCCAACTCTTTACTGAAGAGGGAGACAAATGGTTAAAAGAAACCATTGAACAGTGGGGCATAGACAACAATGTTAAAGTTTTATATCAGGTAGTACCAGCTAGCGTGATGCACCAAAAACTAGCTGCCGGATTCGAGGCTCAAGACCCACCCGACCTTTTTATGGTACAGGGCCAGTTTGCACAACAATATATTGGCAACAATATGACCTTGAATGTTGATGATGTTTGGCAATGGATGAAAGCTCAGGGAGCATATGAGATGCTCGAGCCTCTTTTCTTTAAGGACAGCAAGGCTTTTGGGATTCCGGTAGAAATTGATATTGCACCGTATTTTTTTAGGAAGGATCTAATAGAAGATGCTGGGTATGCTCTTGATGATGTGAAGACTTGGGAAAAACTTATAGAAGTTCTTAGAGAAACACAAGACCCACCAAGGATTTATGGTTTGGGAATGCCCATAAGTAGATGTGCGGACTCAGCTAGTTCTATAGAGGAATTTTTATGGGCTTTTGGTGCAAAGCTTTTTGACGAAGAAGGAAACGCGGCTCTTTATTCGTCAGAAGCAGTGGAAGCCGTTGAAATACTAGATAAGATGTACAATGAATGGGAGATAATACCTAAAGGGGTGTTGACTTGGGATGATGCAGGTAATAACAAAATATATCAGCAATGGCAAGCAATCGCTGTTCGAAATCCACCTAGTATATATTTTTATATGGTAACCGAAGATCCTGACTTGCTAAAGGTAACAGTTGCTCTTCCTCCGCCATCTGGACCAGCTGGTAGTTTTGCAGCCATAGACTCTTGGATCTGGTTAGTCCCTAAAGATACACCATTTGCCGAAGAGGTCAAAGGCTTGCTTCGATATTTATATGAACCTGACCGGCACAAGGAAATAATTGATATGGTTGGAGGAAGATGGTTCCCGGTTTATGAGAGTCTTGCCGATGATCCGCTGTGGCAAGAGCCATTCTTTGAACATTATCCGGAAATTGTTGCTCGAGGAAGAGTGGGGGGATATGCATATCATCCTACTCCAGCATATGGTGAAATAATGAAAAATTATGTACTTGTGGATATGGTTCAAAAAGTAATTATAGGTGAGGCCACTGCTGAAGAAGCTGTCTTAGAGGCTCACAATATAATTCAAAAAACTGTCGATCATTATAGGGAAATAGGAGAAGGTCAATAAAGTGTCGTGTTTTATTGAGTTATAGCATACTCTAAATACTGGTTGGGGAAAATACGTTTTTTGTTTAGCTTTTTCCCAACCAGTATTAGAAAGGGAGAATAGAATATGAGAATAGCTTTGGCAATGCAACATTATTATAATAAGAGGTGGGATCTTGCTAAACAGATGGGTGTAACTACAGTGGTTTCAATGAATTTGCCGGAATCCGAAAGTGAAGATGTTCCCCCATGGGATTATGTGTCTTTGTTAAAGTTAAAAAAAGATTATGAGAGTGCGGGCTTAGATTTAATGGTAATTGAGGGGAATCCAGTTCCGATAAACAAAGCTAAGCTTGGATTACCTGGACGGGATGAAGAAATTAAGAACTTCTGTGAATTAATTGAGAATATGGGCAAATTAGGGATTCCTATATTATGTTATAATTTCATGGCTGAGTTTGGCTGGCTTAGAACATCAACAATAACTGCTAGAGGTGGCGCCCTAACAACGAGCTTCGATTATGATTTGATTAAAGATGCCCCATTTACTAACGCTGGCCCAGTAGATGATGATCGAATGTGGGAGAATTTTACTTATTTCTTAAAACGAGTTGTACCTGTAGCAGAAAAGGCAGGTGTTAAGCTTGCTCTTCATCCCGATGACCCACCATTGTCACCTATTAGAGGGGTAGCTAGGATCATAAGAAGTGTTGAAGCATATGATAGGGTTATGGATATTGTCCCTAGTCCAGTAAATGGGGTTGCTCTTTGTCAGGGCAACTTTGCGTTGATGACAGATGACCTACCTAGTGTTATTCGTCATTTTGGAGAACAGGGTAAAATTTTTTTTGTTCACTTTCGGAATGTAAAAGGAACAAAAGAAAAATTTATCGAAATATTTCATGATGAAGAGGGCAAGGCAGACATGGTGGCTTGTATGAAGGCTTACCGAGACATTGGTTTTGATGGCCCAATACGTCCCGATCATACTCCTACTATGGCTGGAGAGAGCGATGAGCATCCGGGATATGAAACTCTTGGACGATTGTTTGCTGTAGGTTATATGAAAGGTTTACTCGAAAGCGTTGAAAGGTTAGGATAAGTTTTTATGTTTTAAATAGAATTGAAGAGAGGAGAAGGAAAAATAATGATGGAAAAAACCTTCTTTAACGAAGAAGAATATGGGGGATATTCCTTCGAGGAATTGCGTGAACGGTATAAAAAACTATATGTTCCAGCAGTTAGTGACGTATTAGATGATCTTGGTTGCTGGGATCACACATTACCGATTGATATTGTACCGCTGGATTTAGGTATGAAGGTTGCCGGTCCTGCTTTTACTGTTGCAGGTAGGTGCGATCCAGATATTAGTAGAGAAAATAATGTAGATATTATTGATATATTGCCAGAACACTCGGTTTCCATTTGGGATACTGGTGGTGACATGTTTACAGGCCATTGGGGAGAGCTTATGACAAATTCTGCTCTTTATCGGAATAGCCAAGGAGCAGTGATAGATGGAGGATTAAGAGATACAAGTTTTATTTTAAAATTGGGCTTTCCTATTTTCTACAAGTATAGGTGTGTTAATGATGCTTATGGTCGTTGGAAGATTAAAGAATATAATTGCCAAATTAAAATTGGAACAGTAAAAATTAATCCAGGAGATTATGTATTTGGAGATTTGGATGGTGTTGTCATTATTCCGAAGAAGTTAACCTCTGAAGTTCTCTTGAAGGCGGAAGAACTGGCTAAGAAAGAAGACCAAATAAGGAAAGGACTTCGTGAAGGAGGTAAATTATATGATCTTTATAGTCAAACTAAACATAGAAAGTAAACAGTAAACAGTAAACAGTAAACCTTGTCTTATGTATAGTTAGTTGTTTTTAACCGAGGTGTATATATAAAATAATAGGATAAACTTTATAATGAATTGAAAGGGTTAGAATTAAAGGCGAAAACAATCAAAAAGACAGTTTTAAAGTTGTTGGACAGAATATTAAATATCTTTAAACAAGTTGTAAGTCATGAGATTATTCGAACTCTTTTTTAGGAGCTAGATAAGTTTATTTAGCGTTCTCTTCAGGTTTAAGAAAATCAATATTTGGCTGTTTGGTGTGTTCAAAATAGAAGGGAGATTAAATAAAGAGGGTGGAGTTTGTTGTTAATGTGTTGGAAAGTTATTTAAGAAAATATATAGAAGAAGTTCTGGTTAAGAGTGGCCTGAGTGAAGGTAGCTCGAAAATTATTGCTAATACCTTAATAGAAGCTAACTTAAGAGGAGTAGATTCTCATGGAGTTGTTAACCTACCCAATTATTTGAGAGGGATAAAAGGTGGATCTATATCAAAGAATCCCAATTACCAGATTGAAAGGCGTTCTAATTCTACTGCCATTTTAGATGCTGATGATGGAGCGGGACAAGTAGCTACTCTAAAAGCTATGAAATTAGCTAGAGAAATAGCTAGAGTAGATGGAGTGGGATTGGTAGGAGTGAAAAATAGCAGCCATTTTGGCATGGCTGCTTATTTTGCTATGGAAGCTTTGAAAGAAGACATGATTGGTATGGCCTTGACTCAGACGGATAGTCGTGTAGTGCCCTTTGGGGCCAAGGAGGCTTATTTAGGTACTAATCCGATTGCGTTTGCTATTCCAGCAGGTGATTGTTATCCGCTAGTTTTAGATATGGCTACTAGTGTAATTTCCTGGGGCAAAGTCATCTTAGCGGCAAAGAAAAAAGAATCTATCCCTTCGGGGTTGGCTATTGATGGGAATGGAGAGGTGGTTACTGATCCGGGTAAAGCAGTTGCTTTACCCCCCCTGGGAGGAGCTAAAGGATCAGGGCTGGCTATAGTAATAGATATTTTATCTGGAATTTTAATGGGTGCCTCTTTTGGCATTCACATTAATAAAGGAGAGGATTTTAGTGAACCAAGAAAGTTGGCTCATTTAGTAGGAGCTATAGAAATTTCTTCTTTTTCTGATGTAGAACAATTCAAACAAAAAGTAGATCAGATGATTACAGAGATTAAGAATTTACCCCGAGCTCCTGGTTTCCAAGAAATTTTGTTGCCTGGGGAAAAAGAATTCAAAACCAAAGAAAAAAGATTAAAAGAGGGAATACCTATCCCTAAGGAAGTATTTGACGAACTGCAGGGGTTAGAGGACTGTTATATCGGCGCCAATTAGCATGGTAGAAAGTTGACCCTAAATAGTATGCAAAGATAAGTATATTTTATAACAGAGAAAAAGGGGGCTAACTTTAATGAATGTTCTAAGAGGGATGGCGATGGTGCAAGGATTATCCAGTGTGAAGGTTCTATATGGAACTGTAGTTATTTGGCTGTTAGCAAATGTTGTTTGGAAATGTCTCGTTTGTGATTGAGTAAGATGTTGATATAGAGCCCAAGGTCTTTCAAAGGAGAGTGATATTTATGGATCAATATAAACTTGGCATTTTAGATATGGCCAACAGATTTCAGAAAATCCGTAGTGCAAACATCTATGATGTTCTTGATGAGATGGGCTATCCTTTTCAAACCTTGAATTTAGACATTAAACCTCTGAAGGAAGATATGAGGATTGCCGGAGCTGCTTTTACTATTCAGGGCTACAGATACCCAGAAAAGCTGGATGAAGATAGCAATCAGAGCGGATTTGAGAGAGTCTACCAATCTCTTTTTGAAGGTTGTGTGGTAGTGGTAAACCCAGAAAAAGGTTCAGAAGGTGTAGGATGCTTTGGAGAGATGACCAGTTGGTGTCTCAAACAACATGGTGCTCGGGGGATTTTGGTTGATGGAGGAATACGAGACCGGATGGGGCTTCTAGAAATACCAGACTGGTCGGTGTTTGTTCGCTACACTTCTCATATTGAGTCGAATGGGCGCTGGATGATAAAAGATGTGCAAACTCCCATCTCTCTCACCGGGCAACTGCAGACTCAAGTGCGAGTTCGCCCCGGGGATTTTATAGTGGGAGATTGCGATGGAGTGGTGGTTATTCCAAGGGAGATTGTCGAGGAAGTGTTGATAAGAGCAGAAAAAGTGGAAGAGGTAGAACAGAAATCAAGAGAAGACCTGGCTGGGGGGGCTCTTTTTGAGGAGGTTTTTAAAAAATACGGTAGGGCTTAAGATAATATTTGGAAGGATGAGATTATGAAGGTTGACGTTTTGAGCTATGGGGAACCTTTGGTTCGCTTAACTCCCGAGCGGTTTAAGACTTTTTTGAAAAGCAACTTCTGGGAAGTGGAAATGGGAGGAGCAGAAGCTAATGTTTTGGCTGGTTGTTCCATCCTGGGATTGGAAACTCAGCTATTGGGGGCTCTTCCGGATAACTTTTTGGGGCGAAGAGTTTTCCAGGAATTAAGGAGATTTGGTATAGGAGTTGACCGTTTAGAGCTCGCAGAAGAAGGAAGAATGGGTCTTTATTTCCTGGAGTTTGCTCATCGAAGAGAAGGAGCCGAGGTTCTCTATGATAGGAAAGATTCTACCTTTTCCCATTTTGAGCTGAAAGAGAAGGATTTTTCTTTGCTTTCTCAAAGTTCTCTTTTACACCTTACTGGCATCACCCCTCCTCTCAGCTCCATTTGTGATATGAATGTAAGAAATCTACTCCGGTTCAAGCCTGCCACCTTACGGGTTTCTTTTGATGTTAACTATCGTAGCAAACTTTGGAGTCCTAAGGAGTGTCGGCAATTTATGGAAGAGATAATGGGGTCTGTAGACGTTCTTTTTATCAAAGAAGAAGATTTGCAGATTCTTTGGGGGATGGAAAATGAAGATTACCGGGAAAAGTTGGCTTTCCTTCAGTCGAGTTATGGAGAAGATAAAATATATGTTTTGACTGCCGGAGAAAAAGGATGTTTTGTGTTGAGCAAGGATGTCTCTCTCCACCAGCCCAGCTTTGCTACGGAAGTGGTGGATAGAATAGGAGCAGGAGATGCTTTTGTAGCTGGATTTTTGTATGGATATCTGGGCAAGAAAAGCCTGGAAGAAGCTGCCTTATGGGGCAACGCTATGGCTTCTTTAAAAATGAGCGTGGTAGGGGACATGCCTATTTTTGACCGTCATTTTGCTGAAGCTTTAGTAACTTCTTCTGTGTCTGGGAAGGTAAATAGATAATGTCTCCTAAAAGCTCTATTGGTGCCTTAGAGCAAGCCATTAAAATACTCGAAATGGTGGTTTTCGAGGGGAGAAATGGTATAACTATTAAGGAAATTTCCCAGAAAATGGACCTCCATCCTTCTACTATTTATCGATATTTGAATACTTTTGTAAGTTATGGTTATGTTTCTAGAATCAACGATAGTGTTTATAAGCCGGGAATTAAGCTCGTGGAGCTGGGTAACTACGTTTTAAATGGATTCGATTTGAGAGAAGTTGCCCATTCCTATCTCGTTAGGTTGGTAAATGAGGTAAACCAAACGGCTCATTTAGCAATTAGGGAGGGGAACGAAGCCATTTATATTGACAAGGTGGAAGGGCCAAAGACTCTGCAAATGCGCTCTAGGGTGGGAATGAGAGTTCCTCTATATTGCACTGCCTTGGGGAAAATTCTTTTGGCCTATTCTTCTGAAGAGGAGGTTGACCGCTATCTTAAAGAAGTGGAGTTGACTCCTCGAACTCAAAATACCATTGTCTCGCCTTCCCGGCTTAAAGAGGAGTTATTGAATATTAGAAAACAAGGTTATGCCCTTGATAACCAAGAAAATGAGCAGGGTATAATCTGTGTGGGAGCGCCAATATTTAGTTTTGGTGAGCAAGTGGTAGCTGCCCTCAGCGTTTCGGGGTTTTTTAAGGATTTTTCTCCGGATAAACTTCCTGGGATATTATCTTCACTTCAAAAAACAGCTTCTTTGATTTCTCACGATTTGGGAGGACCAAGAAAGTCAATCACTGACTATAATCTTTAAATTTTTTCTTTAATCTTCTTTATTATAGGAAACCGTAAAACCTAATATAATCGCTATCTTCTCAGCAAGCTTCTTATGGCTCTACAATTGGAACATGGAAGGAAGATGGTATCCCTCTGGTAGGCATTAAAGTCCCTAGAGAAAGAGAAAAACTGAAGTTACCTTTTTTCTGTTTGTGATGGTTAGTTATCAAGGGTTTGAGATAGTTTTTGCTTGCTACACAGTAGTTGGGAATAGCTTCCCTTTTTTTAGGTTTCTTCCTAAGAACTTTAAAATCTTAGGTTGGGTTTCTGGGGGTTCACCTACTTGATGGATGAGTTCTTCTCCTACCTTCAAATAACCAATGGAGAATCTTTTTAACCCTTCCTAGGTCTCTCTCAAAGGTTTCCCTTCACATTGGTGATTATTCTCCTCTCTTTTCAGGAGAAGTAAGAGCATTTTACGAGCCTCATAGGTTATCCGTAAAGCTAAAGAACACAGAAATACATGTCCTCGTGCTTGTTATTCTTTCCAGTGTCTCGCTGGTCCTATTTCCAGGTCTACAGAATTTAAAGCCGAGATAGAGATTTATACTTTATCTCTAATTCTTCTCTACTGATTTCTTCTAGAGGAAAAGAAGCTACCAAGACCCAACATCCATCTAATCTACAGTAACGTTCTATCTCTTCTTTTCTCTTACAGGAGAATTTTCCTTCTTCTACTTGGAAGAACCTCTCCATTTTCCCTCTATCAATCCATTTATACAACCGGTGGAGTATTTTATCTTTCTGTTTAAGATGTTCTGCAGCTACACATCTGACTACCTGCAATAATTTCTTCTCAGTTTTCCAGAGGAATTCTTCTCTTTGAGTGGCACCTTTAACTTTCCGGTTAGGGTTATAACATAATACATGAATACCATTAATTTCTAAAGATGTTTCAATTTGACAAGGTGTGTTTCTGGTAAAGCTCGTACCCAAAATTAACTCTGTTAGCAAAATTTAATATCTTCTTTATCTCTGTTTAATCTTTCTTCCCTATTATTTGGACAACTAAATTTTCGGAAAGGGGTTGAAGAAACGTGATGGTAAAAAGATGGCTTAAGATTATCTTAGTGGTCTTAAGCCTGGTGTTTCTGGTAAGTTTAACCGCAGGAGCCCAAGAAGTTACGGTGCGAGGAATAGTTTTCGAGGATACCAACCGGAATCTGCAACTAGACCTTGGAGAAAAGGGAGTAGAAGGAGTGTGCGTCTCAAACGGGAGAGAAGTAGTACAAACCGACCAAGAAGGTCACTACTTGTTACCTGCTTACCAGGAGATGGTAGTTTTTGTTACTAAGCCTTCTGGTTATGACCTCCCCGTGAATGAACAAAACGTGCCTCAATTTTATTATATCCATCGTCCTGCGGGTTCTCCTCCCAATATCTCTGAATATCCAGGGATCGAAGCTACTGGAGACTTGCCTGATTCAGTAAATTTTCCTCTTTTTGCTGGTAGGGAGAGCGATAATTTTAAGGTGGTAGTTCTGGGTGATACCCAGGTAACCAACCACCGTGAAATCAGCTACTTACGGGATGAAATTATAGAGGAAATAAAAGGAACCGATGCCCTCTTTGCTATCTCTTTAGGAGATAACGTAAATGATACTTTGAATCTCTATCCTCGATACTTGGACACAATGAAAGAAATGGGAATTCCTGTTTTCTATGTTCCAGGAAATCATGACTCCAACTATGATTCTCTGGACGAGGAACACCAATACGAAACCTACACTCGTTATCTCAGTGCTCCTTACTACTCTTTCAACTATGGGAAGGTGCATTTTGTGGTTTTAGACGACGTGATGTGGGATGGTAAGGAATATCATGGGGAGCTGGGAGAAAAACAACTAACTTGGCTAAGTAACGATCTTTCTTTTGTTCCCTCCGATTACTTGGTGATATTAAATATGCACATCCCTCTTGTTTCTTATATTGATCGGAATGCCGAGGCACACCAGATAAAAGACCAAGAGCAACTTTTTGAAATTTTAGAAGGAAGAGAGGTGTTAGCCTTAGCCGGTCACACTCACACTATTGAGCGCTTCTTACCCGGTGATACGATAGACGGTTGGCAGCCAGGTCTTCCCCTACCTCAAATCATTGCCGGTGCAACTTGTGGTTCCTGGTGGAGTGGACCTGAGGATGAGCGGGGGATACCTTTCAGTTATCAGCGAGATGCTGCTCCTAACGGGTATTTTATCTTCCAGTTTCAGGGAAATCAGTGGCAAGACCAATTTAAAGTAAGCGGGAGATCCACCAGCGATCAAATGAATATCTCCTTTTTAAGCCGCAACCTTAACTCTTTTACTCCTCTGGAAGGAGTGTTTACCCAAGGAGAACTGGGAGGAGTTAAAGTGGTAGCTAATGTATTCAACAGCGACAGCCAGTCCATTATCACCTGTCAGATTGATGATTTTACTCCAGTTCCTATGGAGAGAACTTCGGTTAAAGACCCCTATATGAACCGTTTTCTTTATGCCTTAGAAGATTGGCTCTATCCTCAAGGATCTACCCATACCTGGGTGGCCTCGCTACCTCGTAACCTTGAGCCGGGAATACATACAGTTACAGTTTCTTTCACCGATAGTTATGATAATACCTATCAAACAGTTCGCTTGTTTGAGGTTTGGTAAGAAAAACTCCATGAAAAGGATAAAAGCGTTACAGTAGGATTTACAACTCAATTTTCTTTCAAGAAAACACTAAAGAGAGATTGGAATATTCCAATCTCTCTTTAGTGTAAGAAGGGTAAAAACTTCTATCTCCTTAGAAAAATTATATAAAAAACTAAATTAAAATTAATGTCAACACGGGGCAATTCCTCGAATTGACTCACTTATGATTATGCCTTATAATTCCTGTGAAAGTAATAGGAGAAGTATGATAAAAGCTGTTTTTATAGGCTTTTTCAACTTAATAGAGGTGATGGATCATGAAAAGATGGTTATTTATCGTGTTATGTCTGGGAATAGTGGGGGGGTTAGCTTTTTCTCCTCAGGCATTAGCTACTCCTAAAACGGTAGCAGTTTTAACTCCTTATCTGGCTTCGGTTACCACTAACGAAATGATACAAGCTTTTGTAGATTTTGCCCAACAAGAAGGATGGGAAGTTACGGTTATTGATACCAAGGGAGATTTTGGTGCGTTAGCTAATAGATGGGAAGATGTCATTGCTCAAAAAGTGGATGCGATTGTTATGGGAATGGGTGACCCCAATCAATTTAAAAAACAGATAGACATGGCCAACAAGGCCGGGATTCCAGTGTTGGGAGGAGATGCAGGCTATATCGAGGGTATGGTGTGCAACGTCACTTCTAATAACTATGTTTTATCTGCTCAAATCACCTCTTACTTATTTGATAAATTGGGAGGTGGGGGCAAAATAGTTAAATTGTATCACTCAGCTCATCCCGGAGTGCAGAAAAGGGAGGTTGTCTTTGATGCTATTGTCCGGAATACGCCGGGTATAGAAGTAGTAGCCGAACACTGGGTCCAAGTTCCAGGACCGATAGAGGACGCAAGGCAAGCTATGCAAAATATCCTTTTAGCTCATCCTGACATAGATGCAGTTTGGGCTGCTTGGGATGAGCCAGCCATAGGAGCAGCATTAGCTATAAAAGAAGCAGGCAGAGAGAACGAAATAATTGTTACCGGAATAGATGGTAATCAGCAGGCTTTGGAAATGATTAGAGATAGTTCTCCTATAATTGCCACTGTTAAACAAGATTTTGTTGAAATAGCGAGAATTTTGGTGGAAACAATGAAAAAAGTTTTTGCCGGAGAAGAAGTGAGCGAGAAGATACTGTATGCTTCCAGCCCTTTGATAACTAGAGAAAATGTAGAGCAGTTTTTAAGTCATTAAATTGCTTTTGGGGAGTGAACTATTGTATGGGTATGAAAGCCATAGTTCTTCCCCAACCTAAAAGTTTATTGCTTAAAGCTAGATGAGAGAAGACAAGAAGACAATTTTAGAAGTAAATAAAATCTCAAAAACTTTCCCTGGGGTTCAGGCCCTGCGAGAGGTTTCTGTTGGTCTGCGGGCAGGGGAAATAGTAGGTTTGGTAGGAGAGAATGGAGCGGGAAAATCTACTTTGGTGAAAGTGCTAGCTGGCATATATCATCCCGATGGGGGAGAAATTTTAGTTGATGGGGTAGAAGTCCAGCTAAACAACCCCTGGGAGGCAGAAAAGCAAGGATTAGCTTTTGTTCATCAGCAACTTAACTTGGTTCCTTCTTTTGACATAGTGGATAACGCCTTTTTAGGAAAGTGGATTCGAGGCAGGGGTGGTATAGTTAACAAGTTGGCGATGAAAAAACAGCTGCAGGAGATTTGCCAACAGTTTGGTTTTAATTTGGAGCTCTCGACATTAGCCAAAGAACTTACTACATCAGAGCAATGGATGGTACAGATTGTCAGAGCTTTCCTGGAAAAACCCAAAATTTTGGTTATGGATGAGCCAACTGCAGCCTTGTCGGACCAAGAGGTTAAATCTTTGTTTGAAACGGTTAAAAAAATTGCTGCTCAGGGAGTAGCCATTATTTATGTATCTCATAGATTAAATGAAATATTTACTCTGTGTGATAGGATAGTAGTCCTAAGGAATGGAGAAAAAGTATGGGAAGGCTCAACCGACGAGATTTCTCAACCTGAATTAATAGCCAAGATGGTTGGGGAAGGCAGGGTAAAATCTTTTTTTGTAACTGCTGAAGCGGGAAAGGATAAAATATTAGAGGTTCAATCCCTCAGTGATGGTAGCAAAATCAAGGAACTAACTTTCGAAGTCTACGAAAGGGAAGTTTTTGGCATTTATGGCTTACAAGGCTCAGGAAGAACCGAATTGGTAGAGATGTTGTTTGGATTACGTACCAAAGAGAAGGGCGAGATTAGGTTAAAGGGAAAAACTTTTAGTCCTACCTCTCCGGAGGAAGCTATTGCAGAAGGGGTGGCTTTAGTGCCAGAAGATCGCGCCCGAGAAGGTTTAGTAACCAAACACTCGGTGATAGATAATATAGCCCTTCCTCATCTTTCCCGATATGCAGGTTTATTGGGCTATTTCAAAGGGGGAGAACTTCGTTCTGTTGCCAGCGGGGTTTTAGATAAATTGAGAGTAAACTATCGTGGATTAAGGGAACTGGTTCAATTCTTGAGTGGAGGTAACCAACAAAAAGTAGTTTTAGCTAAGTGGTTAATAGGGGATTTTTCTCTGCTTTTACTGGATGAACCTACGGTGGGTGTAGATGTGGGAGCAAGAAGAGAACTTTATGAGTTAATGCATAAACTGGCTTCGGAAGGCTGGGCGGTGGTAGTCATTTCTTCTGATTTAGAAGAAATGATAGAGATAAACCCTCACCGAGTGATGGTAATGAAAGAGGGTAGAATGACTGGTATTTTATCTCCCGAAAAAATCAGTCGGGAAAACATACTAAATCTTTGTTATTGAAGTGAATGATGAGATCAACTCTTAAGAATTATGGCACTCTTTTAGCTCTTTTGGTACTTATTATCTTGTTTAGCTTTTTAAAACCGCAGGCTTTTTTTACTCTCCGCAACTTTATAAATATAACCCAGCAGGTTTCCATCCTTATGATGGTGGCCATTGGCGCTACTTATATCCTGGCTATTTCTGAATTTGATCTATCACTATCTTACATCGTATCTTTTGCTGGAGTGGTGGTGGCGGGTATGATGGTGGCCACTTTTAATCCTTGGTTTTCAACTGTTTTATCTTTGGCTTTATGTGTGGCCTTTGGAGCCTTAAATGGCTGGTTAATAGCTAAGCTTAACCTGCCCTCGTTTGTAACCACTTTAGCCACCGGCACTCTTTTGGGAGGGATTACTTTTTGGTATAGTGGGGGAACTATAATTTTTTCGGGAATTCCCGAAAGCTTCTTGGTTTTAGGGCAAGAGTCAATCGCCGGGTTTCCTCTATCGAGCATTTTTATGTTTGTTCTTATCTTTATCTCCTGGTATGTACTGGTAAAAACTATTTTGGGACGGGCTTTGTACGCAGTGGGAGGTAACGAAATAGCCGCTCGTTACTCGGGGGTTAGAGTGGCTAAGGTAAAAATCATAGCTTTTGTAATGGCTGCTTTTCATAGTGGTTTAGCCGGGATAGTCCTTACTTCTAAATTGGGTTCAGCTCATCCCACTGCGGGAGGAGGATATCTTATGCAATCCTATGCTGCGGCTTTTCTGGGAACCACTCTCTTTAGAGAAGGAGAGGCTAATATTTGGGGAACTTTTGTGGGAGCTATGATAATGGGGGTATTAGCTAACGGGCTTACAATGCTTAATGTTCCTTACTTTTTACAGGATATATTGACCGGAGCAATCTTAGTGGGAGCTTTAATCCTGCGAACTTCTCGAGAGCTTTAGTAGGTAGTATAGTGCAAGTGATCCCCTATATAATTCCTGGTATTCCCGATTTGGAAAAATCCCTTGAAACCATTGACCGCATTATGGATTACGAGCATATTCCTTTTGTGGAAATTGGCTTACCAGCTCATAATCCTTATATGGATGGTTTGGTTATTACTTCTGCTCAGAAATGCTTACGGGAAAAAGGCTTTGGCTTGGAGGAATTTTTCTCCATCTTTAGCTCTCGATATGATAAAAATCAGACCAAGAAAATAGTGTTGATGGGTTATCTATCGGATATAGAGCAGTTAGGTTTAAAAGAGTTTAAGCGAAGAATAAAAGATTTAGGCGTTAGTGGCTGTATAATAGTGGGGCAAGAAGAGAAAATTCTTTCCTTGGTCAGCGAATGGCCGCTGCCAATCATACCGGTAATTAGCTCCGACCAGGACAAAGATTCCTTAAAAGTGTTTTTAGAAAGGCGGCCGCCTTTTATTTATTTTCGAGTTAGCCAAGGAAAGACGGGGGAGGATAAGCTTTTGCCTACTTCCTTATTGAGTGCTTCTCTGGGGAAGCTTAAAAAAAACTGGCCGGATATAAGGGTTTTTGCTGGTTTTGGATTGAAAAACCTGTTTCAAATCAGGTTGATGAAGAAAATAGGATTTGACGGTGTAATCATCGGTAGTATATTAGTGGAGCAGATGATGAAAAATCAACCCCTAGAAAATTTTTTAGAAGAGCTGAAGACGGTGTAAATGAAAATTTTGACTTATGATATAGGAACAAGTGCAGTTAAAGTGTCTCTTTTCTCAGAAGAAGGACTTTTGCTTTCCTCAGTTAGTTCTAACCTCACAACTAAGGTTGAAGGTAGGAAAGTAACCCAAGACCCACAGGAATGGTGGGAGAAATTTTTAAGCTGTGCTCGTCAATGTTTGCAAGAAGTCAATGATGGGGAAGAAATAACCATTGTAGGCACCGGTCAAATGGAAGACCTGATTTTGCTTGATGAAGAGGGAAATCCTTTGACCGACGCTTCTCTTTACAGCGATTCTAATATTGGTGACTATGAGCTACCTCAGAACCTGAAAGCAACAATTGAGAGTAAAATTCCTAACCAATTAGATAGCTTTACTCCTCTGGTTAAGATGTTTTACCTTTCTTTTACTACCCAGCTTTTAGCAAAAGCTAGCTATGTCCTCTTGGGAGCCAAAGATTACATCAATTTCAAGCTCACTGGTGAATCCTGGACTGACCCCACTAATGCTGCTACTACTGGTTTATTTGATTGTAATTTGCGAACATGGGTAGCGGAAGCAGCTGATTGTCTCTCTTTGGATTTGTTGCCTCGAATTGGTCAGCCCTATGAGGAAATAGGAAGAGTTAAGATAGAATTGTTACCCCTCTTGGGATTTAAGACGAGCTCAGCACCTTTAGTTTTAAACGGAGTCGGAGATTTGGGGGCGGTTACTCTGGGGGCCGGGATATTTGAGGTGGGAGATAGCTATTTTTATTTGGGCACCACTGGTTGGTCAGCGGTTTTATCTCAAGCTATTGCACCTAACCGCGATCTTTTTTCTCTGGCTGGTTTTCGGGAGGGAGAATGGGTGGTTGTCGCTCCTTTACTAAATCTGGGCAACGTGTATGACTGGGCGTTAGAAACTTTTTTTAAAAAGAGAGATTATCAACAAGGAGAGAAAGCTTTAAAAAATAAAGCCGAAGTTAACTTGCAAGTTTGGCCTTATTTAAACGGAGAGCGTAATCCTTATCGGAATAATAAAGTTAGATCGGTGATAACCAGAGTGACCCAGGGAACCAGCGGCGAGGAGCTTTTTGCTGCTTATGCTCGAAGCTTGATTTTTGCCTTAAGACATGTGTCCGAATATTTGGGAGTCGATAGTGATATTTTGAGATTGACTGGCGGCTTAACTCGCCTGAAGGGTTGGTGTCAATTACTAAGCGATGTTTTTCAGCGAAAAAGTGAAGTGGTTAAAGATGAAACTTTGGCACCGCAAAAGGGGCTTTACTATCTTTATTTAATGAGTAAGGGTATGCCACTTCCTGCTGTGGAGATAGAAAAAGTTTATCATCCCCGAGAAAATAAAGCCCTGGAAGAACTTTACCAAGAATATAAACAATTAGCTGAACTTCTGCTGCAGGGAAAAGGGCCTGTTTCTGCCTATCTTGAATAGCTTTGTTGATAAAATAGAAGTCTCTAATCTCTCAACCACAAAATAAATACAAAGCAAAAGATTACTAAACATCTATACATTCTCTTTCTCTGCCTCATTTTGCTATCGCTTCCTCGTGTCGTAGCAAGTAGGGAAGGTCTACGACGTAAACTTTAAAAGCAAAATAGATGACAAAAAGACTAAAACCATAACACTAGAGAGAAAACACTCTAAGAAAAAAGACAAAAAACCTAAAAACCAAAAATTAGTGGTGGGAAAGACGCCACCAGTATAAGGGGTAACTCCTTATCAATCCCTCTAGAGGTTGTTTGAAAAATACCTCTCCACACTCAATCACATTCCGGCTATATCGTTTATTTATACCAGTAAAGGAATTTTCTAAGCCTTTATGGTGATAACTAAACTTTCCTATAGGAAAGAGAAGCAATTCTGCGTAGCCTTATTTCTCAAGATTTACCTGATTTCTCCACTTTGCATTATAGAGTGTCTAAGATTACTGAAGATTTATGGATAGACCCTCATGTCACTATTGTGACACCACATGACAATAAAAACATAGAGTGTCTATCCTCAAAGTTTTTAATCTTTTACGTATTTTTATCTTACGCCGTAGGCTGAAATCCTGTGTAGTTTACAGGATAGACCCTCATACTGCTTCGCGGTACCAGATGAAGATGAAAACGGAATTCAATATAATAAACTTTAGAGAAACAATAATGGTCTATCCTTTCAGCTTTTCGTTTTTTTTAAGTCTTTGCTGTATTTGGCAATATGAATTTGCAGCATTCCGGAAGTTAATTTTTGCAGCACCCTTAATTCCTGTCAAGGCCGGCCTTAAATTGACCCACTTTGGCCGGTTTAAAATTGACCCATCTCCTGGTTTTTAACCTGATGAATTAGAATTAGGTGTCCCATAAATTCCA
>Ga0134101_1000331_pt1 | contig 56778 bp, 77 predicted proteins | sample 12_3_2metaG_FD_94446 | JGI IMG/M metagenome (GOLD analysis project Ga0134101, IMG submission 94446) | Switchgrass degrading microbial communities from high solid loading bioreactors in New Hampshire, USA - 12_48_3.3_201_A2 metaG | ecosystem: Engineered > Bioreactor > Semi-continuous > Anaerobic...
AGCACCATCATGGGGTCAGAAAGTTAGCTCAGAAGATATAGGATTTAAAGAGCCAGACGATATGAGCTTCTTATCGTATAATGTGTATGATGGCAAAGTGTTTGATATATACAAGGAGGAGGAGGAATAGTTATGAAAGATGCAAAGGTGAAAGCACCAAAGCGTATCTGGGATAATTACAAGGTAATAGGTGAGACGCTAAAGTCAGATCGTATAAAGTTAGTGGTTGCTGCTGCAATTAGAGACGGTGTGAAGTACATCAATATCAGAGAATTCTACTTGAGGCAAAGAGACAATGAATGGAGACCTGGTAGAGACGGTATAACGGTACCAATAAACATACCAATCAATAAGGGTACTGATATGGTATTTCCTTATGATGCATTTATTACACTGCTAGCTGCTGCAGCTAAAGAACTAAAAGATATGCCATTATATGACAGCAATAATGCAGTTTATTATATAAGGAAGGAAAAGAAATGAGACGCATAGCCGGGTTCTCAAATTACTTTATAAATGAGTACGGCGATGTATACAGCGCGAAATCTAACAAAATACTGAAGCCTGGGACCTACGCTAACGGCTACAGATACGTTCAAATACGTGGTGATGACGGAGTACTAAAAAATAAACGTGTGCATGTACTAGTAGCCGAAACCTTTATACCTAACGAACTAGGTTTACCACAGGTGCATCATAAAGATGGGGACAAGCTCAATAACAGGGTTAGTAATCTAGAGTGGTGCACCGGTAGCTATAACCAGCAGCAAAGCGCGTATAAGAAGTATAAGGCAGTAGAAATGTTAGATTTAAACGGCAAACACCTGCGGACATTCAAATCATTAAAAGATGCGGCTATTACTACGGGTATACCGGACAGTTCCATAAGTAGGGTTTGCAATGGTCAGAGAAAGACAGCAGGAAATTATAAATGGAGGTATGTTAAAGATGCTGAAACTTAAAGATTTAGAAATAGGTAAGTCATACGTAATACCTCTAGTAGTTCTTTCAGCAACTGCTAGGGAGACGAAAGCAAAGAAGCCATATTTAGCATTAGAATTATATGACGGTACAGATAAGATAACAGCTAACTATTGGGAATGGTCTGGTAAAGTAGTACCTGAAAAGAATACTATATTAAATGTAAGTGGACAAGTCATTGAGTGGCAAGGGACAAAGCAGCTAAATGTACGCGGGTTCACTACAAATACTGAAAAGCATATCAGTGAGTTCATGCCATCATCTAGTCTAGACATTGCAACAGTATACAAAGATGCTTATGAATTAGCTTCTAATATAGGAGACGAATTTCTAAGGTCACTGTGCCTAGGGGTTTTAGACGATTTACGTAGCTTATGGTTAACAGCACCGGCAGCCAAGGGTATACATCATGCTTATGCAGCTGGTACACTGATACATAGCTTATCAGTTGCACAAATAGCAAAGTCGATAGCAGCCGCAATACCTGAAGCCAATGAAGCACTAGTGGTAGCAGGGGGGTTGTTACATGACGTTGGTAAACTATTTGGTTACCGAATAAATGGTATAGTCTGTGAAATGACAGATGAAGGTAAGTTATTTGATCACCTATTCATTGGTGCAGAATTTGTAGGTAACCACGCGGAGAACCTGAATTTACTTAAAGATACTAGGGCTGAAGCTAAGCTGGAGATTCTTCGCCACATCATCCTATCACATCATGGTAAACAAGAGCACGGCGCTGTAGTTTCTCCAGTAGCTCTTGAGGCCTATATTGTATTTCACGCTGATGCAATTGATGCGGCAGCAGAGATGATAAGGGATGCAAGTAAGAAGGTTGAGAACTCCAAGTGGACTGAAAAGATTTGGGCGTTAGATAATAAACCTCATCTAACCACTGATTACGTTCAGGCAGTAATGCGCGGCAATATTGAGTGAGCAGCCGGCGTACTTTTCTATAGAACCTATGTACAACTGCTATATATTATGTTATAATATAATAGAAGCTGAAGTTCTCAGCAAAAGTCGATACCCAGCAGGGTTCCTGCTGGGTATTAAAAGGAGGTTTAGTCGTGAAGCTTGCAGAAAGTTATGCAAACGCATCTATTGTAAAGACATTTGATAAAGATGGTAAGGCCTATGCAACGATAAGTTACACTTGTGACCGTTGTGGTGGATCAGGTATTTTCTATGTTGCTGTACACAATGGCCGCGGCGTCCCTGCATTGCCAGATGCTGGTGTTTGCTATAAGTGCAACGGTAAAGGCAAAGTAACAAAGAATGTTCGTATGTACACAGACATAGAGTACGAGCACATGCAACGTTCAAAGAAAAGGACTGATGAAAAGAAGCGTAAAGAACGTGACGCTAAAGTGGCAGAACAAAATCTACGTACGCTGAACAAATACGGGTTTGAGAATGTTGATGCTTATATAGTACTTGGCAACACATACGACATCAAGGATGAACTAAAAGAAGCTGGCGCTAAATTCTCTCCAGAATTACGTTGGGTACTGCCTACAGAGCCTACCTGGTTAACAACTCATAGTTATGTGAAGGTATCAGTTGCAGATATCTTTATAATATCTAATGGTTACCTTGTGTTAAGAGATGACATACGTGAATTCAGAAATGCACTTGAACCAGTACGTGGTGAATACATTGGTAAGGTTGGTCAAAGACTCAGTGTCACAGCGACATTAACTAAAGCTGTACCTTATGATGCATCGTTTGGCTACCAAAGAAGAATGACAACAGGGTATATCTACATATTTGAGACTGCTGATGGTAACACATTAGTATGGAAAACTACGAGTGCCTTGTTGGACACTGGTAAAGAGTACGATATTGTAGGTACAGTAAAGGAACATAGCGAATATAATAAAGTCAGACAAACGGTGCTGACGCGCTGTAAAATACAGGGGGTATGATTATGATGTATTTACCAGACATGTTTGTAGCCTCAAAGGACAGCGACACGCATAGGGTTTGCGGGACGTGCGGTGAATTGAAGGAACTTGATCAGTTCTACAAGGATGGCAAAGACAGCCACGGTAGAGTGAGGTACCGCAGGGACTGCAAAGACTGCTACAAGCGAGCAAGAATACTTGAGGCAAATATGAAGAAAAAAGGAGGTGCAAAGAAATGACAACAATGAGATGTCCGTCATGCTCAGTAGATCTTGGGAGCCAGAAGACAATCACAGCTATAGAAGGTTTCCTGTTCTGCAATGACTGTGTAAAGGTTAAATACAGTGAGCAGGATATCATGGACCTAAGTGAGGAAGTAGTACCGGCAGATATAGGCATTGAACCTGAAATCAAGGAGGTTGAGTAATATGACATTAGCTGATTTGTTTGAAAGGGTGGATGCAATACGCAATACCACGAATGCTATGAAGGCCAAAAAGAAACCAACCATTGTAGTTAATGCAGAAGAACATCCAGTTCATATCGTCGATCAGGTAAGAGCTATGACTGCTGGTACACCACAACGTATAACAAGAGCTTGTAACAGGTACTTTGCACACAGTGTATTTAAATAAGGAGGTAAGATGACAATGGCACAAACGTTAGAGCAGTTATTGAAAGTAACACCAGATGAGGAACTAATTGATATTCAGATTGAGCTCACGAATGCTGTTGTACCTGCAACAGGTTACGCACGTAGCTTCTGTCGTAAAGTAAACAAGATGATTGACAGGGGTACGCTATGCATCAACCCTACAACATACCGCAAGGTCTATTTACCAACATTAGCAAAAGCAGTGCAGAAAGAACTTGCTAGACGTTACGTAGAAAAAGTACTGGTGGGTAGGATTGAGCTATGAAGAGACTAACAACTAAAGTGACTTACAAGGTGCCAGTATGGCCTTACTGCAATCATGACAACAAAAAATCTACACCATTAACTAGGTGCAGATTCTGCACTGACCTAGGCAAGTACGGGTTCACGTGTGTGTTGCATAATGAACAGCTATCTTCGACAGGTGTACTCATCAACAAATGCGATAGTTGTATGAAGAAGCAGGGCGTTGTAGAGGATGTACCTACAGTATCGCCAAAGGACCTGATGACCTATGCGATCAAAGAATATCGCAAGTTGTATCAGAATTTATTACGTCAAGGCTTTCCAGAGCCAATAGCCGATAAGATAGCACAAGAGGGGGTTTTGAAATGAGTGACAGATTGCCAAAGTGCGATTTTTGCGATGAACGAGCTAGATATGATGTGAGAATACCGTTATTCTCAACTTGGGGTTATGTGTGTGAAACACACTTCCAGCAGTTTGACTGTAAGCTAGGAACAGGTCGTGGGCAGAGGTTGATATTGAAGGAGGATAAGTCGAATGACGACAAAAGTCTGTAGGCAATGCGGCGAGATAAAGCCAATAGAACAATTCCGTAAGTACTACGGTGGCCGTAAAGGTACCTACAACACTTGCAAGTTCTGCGAAAAGATAAACTCGCGGGAAAAGTATCTGGCACGCAAGGAGTCCAATGGTACAATAACCGAGGCTGAACGAGAGGAGCTACACAAGATACACGAGCTCTGGATGCATCAGAAGACACTAGGGCTTAAGCCGCCAAGATTTGCTAAGGGCAAGAGCACACCAATATCTGAAAGTTTAGATGATTTGGTGGCTAAGTATGCTGAACAAGCTAACGCAGTAAAAGAAGCTACCAATGAAGATATTCCAGCAGAGTTAGCCAAGTGGCTGGTAGCAGAATTAACTGAGGAACCTGAGTACTATCAGGAAGAGATCTATGAGGCGCTGAGAGCTAAGTACAGACCGCAGATAAGCATTGACAAAGACACAATGTTACCAGTATACGATGATACATACCGAAAAGTACTACAGGATATTTCTGCTAGATTCGACGAATACGAGGATTCATACTATGACAAGAAATAATATGGATACCAGCTCAAGATTATATAGCGGCCATGAGCCGCGGAAGGGAGGATATTATGAAAGAGACAACCGGTATCGTGCGGAGAATTGATGATCTTGGCAGGGTAGTTATACCCAAAGATATTCGACGGACATTAAGGATAAGAGAAGGCGATCCCCTGGAGATATTCATCGATGGAGAAGTAATACTGATACGACGGGCTGAGTTCGCCAAGAAGGAGGTGATAATATGAAACGACTCATAGCAATGGTAGTACTTGTATGTTTAATTGCTGCGCCGCTCGCCGCATGTACGCCAGGCAACAAAGTAATAGAACAGGTAGAGAAAACCAGTAGGTTTAGGTTGTCAGATGCAGAAAAGGTACTTGCAGACATAAAAGCCGAGTTAGCAAAAAAAGTAAAGCCTGAATACTTCGAGTCAGACGAATGGAAAGCATTTGTAGATGCGTACTGGGAAGGCTATAACCAGGGCCAGGCGCAGATGAAAGAACCTGAGTATAAAGATATGACAGACATACAGTATTAGGAAGGAGGAGGCCTTAATGGATGAGGATTTCATTAAGATATTGGATGTAGTGTACCAGGTTGCTGAATTTAATGGCATGTATTATAGAGCACTGCTAGAGCAAGGATTTGATGAGGATCAAGCATTAGAGCTAGTAGGAACAGTGACAGCTGCAATGCTTACAAGTAATAAGGAGGACTGCTAAAAGAATGAAAAAGATAGAGTTAACTATAGTAAGCGATTATGTCCCGTCATGGGGCATAGCCGATGCTATACGTGAATTATTTCAGAATGCATTAGATCAGGAAGCACAATGTAGCGACAACAAGGCGTCATGGGAGTATGACGCCGCAACACAGACGTTAAGTATCAGTAACAAGAAGTCAGTGTTAACTACAAAATCACTATTGCTTGGTTCGACAACTAAGTTCGGCGACCCAGCGACGATAGGCCAATTTGGTGAGGGTTACAAAATAGCAACCCTGGTGCTTCTCAGAAATAATAAGCCTGTAGTATTCTATAACTACGGGTGCCGTGAAGTGTGGCGGCCAAGGTTTGTCAAGTCACGGCGCTTCGGCGCTGATGTGTTAACGTTCTTTATCGACACTAAGCACCCATGGTCCAAAGTACCCGACGAGGACCTAACGATAAAGATACATAATATCAGCGAAGATGAGTGGAACAATATAATAGTACCTACAAACTTGCACCTCATGACAGACTACACAGTAATAAATGACACTGAGTTTGGTCAGATACTGGACATACCTAGCAAGGTATTTGTTAATGGCTTGTTTGTATGTGACTATGCAGAGTACACGTACGGTTATAACTTCAAGCCCGGTGTGCTGAGACTCGACCGGGATCGCAAACTGGCCTCAGACTTTGATCTCAAGTGGCTTGCATCTAAGATGTGGCGTGTGGCGAAGGGTCCAGATGTGTTACTACACGTAACTAAGTTGCTCGAAGCAGGCGCCGCTGACGTACAGTACATAGCAGATACCTCCATAGGTTCACTACAGCATATAGCCCGCGAGGCGTACCTTCAGTTCACAGAGACGTATGGCAGCAACGCCGTGCCCGTCAGTAGCCAGTATGAGGCATCCAAGGTGCCCTACACCCACAAACCTATTATAGTTAATGAAACCTACAAGCGTGTTATAACGTCATCAACACTATACAGCGCCCCCGAGCCAATGCCAGAGCCTCCCTCAATATCTGAGAGACTAACAGATTGGCTGCGCAAGTATGGTGATGAGCTATCAGTAGAGGCCTCAGCAGAGCTTGAGGAGCTCATAGAGACAATCAGAGAGGAGGGGTATTAAAGCCAAATTCTTTAACGTAATTGAGAAAGAAGGACCGTAGAGCGCCGCTGTGGGGATGATAACTGGGAGCCAGTCGAGTTCATGGAGCTGACAATCGGGGACGTATTCCGCATGTACGAAGATACTGGCGAGCCCGTGATAGATCAGAATGGCCACAACGAATGGATTGCTACTGGTAAGCCATACATAAACAAAGATGGCATACCTACAATCAAAGCCTACAGTGGCTAAATGAGAGGACCAGTCGAATGACTGGTCCTTTTCTTATGAGCATTTCTTCAGATACATGATAGCCAAGTCATGATGATATACAGGTAATCGTCCTTTCAGTATTGTCACAATCTCTACATACTTCAGTATGTTGTCTAATGTGGGCTTAGCTTTCATTTGATGTTTTGCGTCCATATAATCACCAAACGTAATTGTCTTCATACTCGTCAAACCTCCTTGCAACAGCCTCAAACTTCTCCCTGTATTTAGGTTGTATCTTATTATCCGGTCCTAAACACTTAGTCATAAGCTCCTCCAACATATTTTGATATACGTCAGGCTCCTCAGTTAATTCTAATGTCATTAACCTATCGTACTCATCCATCAACTCGTCACCAATACCCATCACCTCAGCAAGATATCTGTCAACGGATGTCTTCTTAGCCTCCTTGGTTAGACCCAGCACTTCAGCAGCGTAACGTCCCTTCGGCGAGAGACCACAGGCATGCAGTGTCTCATACAGAACCTTGGCTTGCTCCAGCAGCGCAACCTGTTTAGGCGTACGCGCTTTACTGTTATAAGCTACTGTAACAGCTTGATTGAAGTTTTCACATTCCTTACAGACGGTATGGTGACCTACTGTAGTATTGTAGATTCCCTTGCCCCTTGGTTTGTAAGGTCTATAACTACTAATTGGTAATAGCCTGCCACATTGTACACAGGCTTTAGTCGCATCCAAGTGCATGTTTTCGCCTCCTTAACTTCGAGAGTATTAGGTCTGTATTTGGACACCAACCACCACGTTTGTAGTCAGCTATGTAGTCCCGAATGATTTGATGTAATTCTTCGCATTCTTCAATCGTTAATACATTCATTTTGGCACTCAAGCGCTTATAACGCAAATACCTGTCAGAGCAGTGATTACACACCTCATCAGATCCGACTGGCACAGTTGCAGTGACGCCGCAACGCTTACATGTAATAGTTTTCTTAGCGACTGCCTGCTTAGCAGAGGCTATTGAGCTCAAGTACTGCTCAATTATCTGACGCTGCTGCCAAATATCCGGCGGCGCCTCAAAACCTTGCTGTGCTTTGTCACACCAGTACAGTATCTTTTGGTAGTACGTATTTATCGACTTTTCTGAACTTCGTATATTAATGCGACCTTTGCTTACTTTGTAGCTTTGCCAAGCCTTACCACAAGCTTCACATTTGTCACTGTGTAAATAATGCGCTAGAACATTTTCTGCACCGCAACATACACATCTACTAACTTCGCGTACTACACGTAAGTCATCCGTAAGGAACATCTTTTGACCTGTCCTATCATTTATACCTAAATATTGTGCTATATCAACACCTCCTGATTATATTATACGCGTTTTGTTCATTTGTTATAGCTTCAAGTGTAAAAAAAGTTAATCATATGATGTTTGTGTGTTAGTGTATAATAATGTATTAACATGTATAATTGTGTACGATTTTGTGTATTGTGTATAATTCGTGAGGCCGGCCTTTATATATATGTGTAAAAAATAAAAATAAAATCTGTTATGTTATTATAACAATAACAAAAAAGTTTTTAAAAAAATTTGAAAAAACTTAAAAATTAAATTGTACAAATAATACAAAATTATACACAATTTAACACAATTATACACTGATTATACAAGTATGTACAGATAATACAAAAAATACATGTTGTTCATGGATTGACTACAATCATATCTATGTGGTAGTGACTATGGTACACTGCGCCGCTGCTTCTACAATTAAACTATAGTAAAAGGAGGCTTAATCAATATTTAATATTTGGGCCTTTCTTATTATTATATTATATCCTATATATATATACTTTTTTCATATTTTGATTGGAAAGAAAGAACTTTGTTTGCACTGTAGAACACATGTAATTACAAGGACCTTAGTAGTTATCCAGTCTTCACAAACTCTCAGACCTGACGCCGCTCTGGATTTGAAGCGGCGTCGGGGCGCTGAGAAGACATCTAGCCAGGCGCTGAGAGGACGCCTAGCACAAGCCAGGTCTTTTTAAGGCCAAACAGCTCCTGTGCCGCGGCGAAGCAACAATGTCACGACTCGCCGCTTCCCCGATCGCCGCTGTGCCGCCGCGCCGCCGCGGAGTCTGAAGCTAGAGGTCAGCCACGACCGGACGGAGTGGTATTGTAGCTCCTCTTCGCAGCGGCGCTGCGGCGCCGAAGTACCATGCTGGGAAGGGGTTTTAGCGGCCGCATATCGCCGCCGCACGGTCGCGGCGGCGATGTGTTGGTTAGATTAGCTGCTAAGGTCCACTGTGGCATGAGTGGCATCGCCCCAGCGCCGCCTGGCCGTGGCTGGGAGAGACACATAAACGCGGCGACGCCTTGCTCACGCTGGCTGTGACGCGGCGCGTTTCACAGGCTAGTAGGTCATAGCCGGGCCAAGCCAATCTTGGTCGCTGCAGCGGGGTATAAAAAGCGCCCGCCGGGTGGCGGGCTTATGAAAGCGAGGATGTGTTTAGCTATTCAGATTTGAGTTCGACAATCAGCTTGCTACCTTCTTTGTAGCCGATCTGCTTGAGCGTCTGCTTTGGCACATACAGCGTGCCGATGTTTGGGACATCCAGAGGTCCATCAAGGACCTCTTTGAAGCGGATGGTGTTCTTCGTTTCTTTTTCAAACTCGAAGCTGACTCTCATGCTTTACACCTCCTCAGCCTCTTTGTTGCTGATAAGAGCCATTGCCTGTGCAAGCAAGTCTTTGGCATCAGCTGCTTTCAGGTTGTTGACCTCAACGCCGCTAAGCATCGCTGCTAGCTTCTCTTTGGTTTCATCTACAACTACAGTTCGTGTATCCTTTCGCAGAGCCTTAAGCTGTTCTTCAGCTGCAAGTAACGCTTGCCATCTTTCGTCCTCTTCGCTGAAGCCTTCTTTTGATTTCATGATGGACTTTTTAGACTGAACGTTTCTGATCTCCTTGCGCAGTTTCTCCTGGTCAGCCTGCAGTGCTGCAAGCTCCTCAGCTGAATACTCAACTTTACCAGCGCTGCGGCGATTGCCACCGGCTGTTTTCTTTTTGCCTGTAACCAACCGAATGAGGTTCTCAGCTATTGCGCCGATCATCATTGTGCGGTAGTTGTCCATTGTCATGACCTTGCTCTTAGCGCGGGAGCGTTTTGACTGCTGGCTTTTCAGCATACCGTCCAGTGTGGCTTCATCAAGCTCTTTGAGGAACTCAACGTCAGCATCTGCTAAATTGTAAGCCTTTGCAATGAGCTCATCCATTGCGCCGTGGTCTGACTTTGATTTTGCGATCAGCTCTTTGTACTCTTCAAAGTTGTCATTGATTGTCTTCAAGATGTCGTTGGCGATTGTTGCTGCCAAACTTGTCAGCTGAGCGGTCCCTGCGAGACTTCTTGCGTTGGTAGCCGTCTCCTGGTTTTCCTGTTCGCTGAACAGATTCAACAGTTCTTTAGACATGGTAATCTCCTTTCGCACTGCACTCCCATGCAGCTGCCACACTGTAGTAGTGGCCAACTTATTTTGTTAAGCAGTAAATGCTCAACTCTTACCTATATTATATCATGCAACTTCGCAGCTGTGTATATGTTTTTGAAAAACGATACAGTAGCTGCATCAAATTTTGAAATCGTGCAATAGCCGCCGTGGTTGTAGCACAGTTAAGTCAGGCTGGGGTTTTAGCGGCCGACCACATCTTCGCCTTGTCGAGGTAGCTGTGGTGGTGGCGCAGCGAAGTCAAGCTGTGGCGGGGTTTTAGCCGCGGTGGCGCAGCGAAGGCATGCTGTGGCGGGGTTTTAGCGGCCAGAGCCAGCCCTGGCAGGTGGAGGCTCTGCGATGCGGTAATGCGCCGTCCGGCCGAGGCTGGGTTATTGCTCACGCCCGCTGAGGCGGGCTGCAAGCTAGTAGATCATGGCCAGGCCAGGCTATTCATGAACTGCGCAGCCAAGCTCAAATTTCCATAACATATTTATTTCCGCGAAGAAATATGATATAATATAAATATGGCCGAATATGGCTAAATAAATTATGCAGCTGCGATTCAGCAGCAGAAAGGTGGGTTATTATGAACCGTTATTTTTGGGACAATGAGAGCTGTGCGGTTCTTACCGAGCAGGAGCTACGCGCGTTTTTCGACAAATTTAGAGAGATTGACAGCGACTTCAGCCGTATGTACAGCACGTTTGAGCAATATGTGGAAGCGTGCTGCAGCGAGAGTGGTAGCTTGCAGCTACTGCGCAAGGGTCCAGGTCAATTTAATTCCGCCGGCGGTGATGATGTCGGTGCAATATCTCAGTTTTTGGCTTTGCTAGAAGCCATCTGCAGCAGTGAAAAACCTGGCTGTGACGTCAAGATAATCGTAGACGGATATATGCTCGAGGCATATGACCATCCAGCGTTGATGCAAGGCTTAATTAATGCGATAAGCGACTACTATGAAGAAGAATTATGCTGCTAGCCACTGCGCCGCTAGCCACTGCGCAGCAAGCAATTGCTGCGCATTTTTATATATTTGAGCGTGGTACGGCGATGCCAAGTTGTGGCTGGGTTTTAGCCGCTATTGCATTGCATAGGCGTATCGTAGCCTCGAGGCTATAACTCAGCGTAGCCCAGCCGCGGCAGTATTGCGGTTGCAGTGTTGCTTACGCTGGTTGTGGCTGCAGAGACTTCCATAGCTAGTAGGTCACAGCCGGGCCAGGCTATTCATGAACTGCGCAGCTGTTAAATTTTTCTTATAAACATATACACAGCTGCGAGTCTATATGATATAATATAATAGATAGAAATCATATTATTGGAGGGATTGGATGTGAAGTACAAAGTGTTATCGCACACACACGAAATGACTGGAGGTTACTGCACAGCGAGTATATTCCGCTTGCAAGATGTTACTAATGGTGAGATACTGTATTTAATAATCGACGACTACTGCGGCACGTTAGCTACTGAAGATTTTGTTTTGCAAGATGTTGATGACCGCTTTGTAATGATAATTGACACTTTTGAATTTGACACACTGTATGCTAATCACAAATATTTTGATTTGTACAGATACTGCTATAATGAATTTGTCAAAGAGGACTGTAGATATTTCAAATCCACGAAGTGGCTGCCCTACAGATTATTATCTGATAGTCTCCGTGAGCAAATTTCACTTGGTTACTATCGCTGGCATAAACAAAATGTTGGTGACTGCTTTGAGACGGATGGTTATAGAATTATTTTTGCAGATGGATACAATAAATAACTACGCAACAAAAATAAATTGAGTTTAATCAGCAGCTAAGCGCTGCTGTATTTTTCTGCAAGTTGTGCGGCGTTGCATTGCCAAGCTGAAGCTGGGTTTAGCGGCCGGTTATTATCTCGCCTGAGCAGGGTTTTAGCCGCGGTGGCGTGGCTTTGCCAAGCTGTGGCTGGGTTTTAGCCGCGGTGGCGTGGCTTTGCCAAGCTGTGGCTGGGTTTTAGCCGCAGTGGCGTGGCTTTGCCAAGCTGTGGCTGGGTTTAGCCGCGGGGTACAGTCCTGCCAAGCTGTGGCAGGGTTTTAGCCGCGGGGTACAGTCCTGCCAAGCTGTGGCAGGGTTTTAGCCGCGGTGGCGTGGCTTTGCCAAGCTGTGGCTGGGTTTTAGCCGCAGTGGCGTGGCTTTGCCAAGCTGTGGCTGGGTTTTAGCCGCGGTGGCGTGGCTTTGCCAAGCTGTGGCTGGGTTTTAGCCACGGTGGCGTGGCTTTGCCAAGCTGTGGCTGACTGCAGGCGGCGGGACTAGTAGGTAGTCACCTTGCAGTCCGGCTGAGGCTGCGCTGTGTTGCAATAAAAAAGGACCGCAGCATTTACTGCGGTCCTTTCTGATTATTTTTTATCCATTTCTTAAGTTCTTCGAATGTGAATGGCGTGCCAGTTTCCCGGCAGTACTCTTCGAATCTTTTCAGGTCTTTATAGTTCATCTCAGATTCATCCTTTCTTTTTTGACTGGCTGGGGCTTTGAAGCCCCAGCCTCGGTCGTTTACATCAAGCTTTTCAGAAGCTCGATTATTTTTTCTTGACTTAAGTTTCCTGAACTTTCTATTGTGTCGATTATCGTCTGAACATCGGTTTTTCTGACATGCTCATTGTCAACTGGCTTGATTTTTTCACGACGTTCGATCAGCATCTTTTCAATCTCGCAAGCTTTTCTGTATTCGTCATTGTCACCCTCTATATCCGTCAGCCATTTTGTGAGAGTCTTTTTTGATTGAATCGATCTGATTGCTTTAATAGTTTCGTCGTAGTCAAGCTTGTCGACGTCCTCTTGTGTGTATTGTGTGACAGGCTTTTCTTTAGGGTCTAAGAGCTGGCGAGCTTCTTTTAAGACTTGCTCATACTTGAGCACTTCGGCCATTTCCTTTTCGTATGAGCTTTTGCCTTTTTGCTTTTTAAGCCGACACTTGACTGACTGAATCCTTTTAAGCTCTCTTTTGACCTTTTCTACGTCGTTGTCAAATTTGTTAGCAACTTTCTCGATCTCTTTTAAGTTTGTCATTTTAAAATCCTCGCTTTCTCTTGCTATTTTTTGACAACCAATATTCAGTTGTCAAGGAACAAAGATTGAACAATAGCAATTTTGATCCTTTCCAAGTCAAAATTGATTATATTTATTATTCAATCTTTAATTATATTATATCAAAAATAAATAAATAAAGATGCTGATATAATATCCAAAAATTATAACATTTTTTTGGCTATTATGCACAGGCCTGGCACCGCGGCGCAAGATCCAGTCAACAATCCGAAACCCCCAAAGAATAAACCAAGCCCAGTAGTATCGCGGCGGCGCATCCACACCGGAAAAATATGGTTAACCCCAAAGAATAGAAGCATTCTAGCGCCCCAACCCCGGGGCCCCCCATATTTAGGTGGGCCATTAGAATAGTCCTGTAGTTTATAATTGACTTGTTACGCGTCCGTGAGTAAGGCCGAGGGTATTTATATATTAAAGATACAACGTACGTGTAACGAGTTGGCTTACTTCTAGACATTCTTGTAGCTATATCGGGTGACTGTGTGACGTATAATATAAATAAGGAGGTGTTGTTATGCTTATTAAATGTCCTAAGTGTGGGCAAGAGAAAGAAGCTCATCCAACAGACACCCACCTTTGTGTAGATTGTGTGCATGCTGAGAATAATCGGCTTACATATTATAGACAACACCAAGGCGACTGGATAGCAGAAGCTAAGGAACAAGGGATAGCACCTTGGTTAATGCAACCAGGCGAAACACAGTGGGAGTACACTGTGTGGACAGCTTACCGTGATAGCTACCCAGGTAAGAAACCAACTTATAGCGACGTGGCGAAGCAGTTAGGCACTACCTACAATGTAGTTAAGAAGATAGCGCAGCGATGGAGTTTTCCTGTACGTATGCAGCTATGGATGGCTGAATGTGACAGAATTACAATGTTGCAGCGCAAAGAAGAGATTCTTAGCATGAATAAAGCACATATCGACATGGCAACTAAGTTGCGAGAGAAACTCAACGCCGCTATAGACGCTATCGAGCCTAGCACATTGAAACCAAGTGAGATAGCGTCGCTCGCTAAATTGTCTGCGGATATGGAGCGCAAGGCTAGGATAGACTCTGAGGCCCAAGAGGACATGAGGAGACAATTGCTTGTAGATAACTCCAACCCAGAACTTAAGAAGACACAAACTAAGCAGAGTGACCTCGGCGAAGTGCTGCAGATTCTATTGAAGGCAGGTGCGCTAAAGAACATTACCACAATTGGTGTCAAAGAGACAACTACAAGAGAAGTAGTAGCTCGTGATGACGAAGGCAGCATAGCTGCTATGATACAAGAGGAGGACAACTAATGGGACGCAACCAAAGGATGTATGGAAGCTTTCCATCTGAGGATATTGACGGTAAGCGCCGCTGCGTATTCTGTGGTGAACTTAAGCCACTGAGTGCTTATCATAAGAATGGTTATAACCCTGATGGTAGTACTGCGTATCGTCAAGATTGCAAAGTGTGCTACAATATAAGGCGCCGTGAGAACAAAGCGAAGAAGAAACATTCAGACTTTATTGGTGGGCAGAAGCGCCGCGGCGAAGTCGAGCCAAGCTTATCACACCAAGAGTGGAAAGAGGTACTGATTTACTTCGGCGGTAAGTGTGCTTATTGTGGATGCACACCGAAGCGAAGGCAACGACTAACTAAAGATCATTTGCAGCCTATAAGCGCTGGTGGAAAAACCTGCATAGAGAATATAGTGCCGGCGTGTAGTTCGTGTAACAGTTCTAAAGGTGCTGAGGATTTCAAAGAATGGTTCATGCGTCAACCATTCTTTAGCCAGGAAAGACTCAACAGGATTTTCAAATGGAGGACAATGATGAGGCAAGTAGGTGAGGAGGGGTCTATCAGTGGAAATTGATTTGAGCAAAGTAGATAAGGCCACGCTCCAAGCAATGCTGACGCCACGATTGACTAAATATATACCGTTTGAACCTACGCCTAAACAAAGTGCGTTCTTACTTATGAACGATTGTAAGGAGATACTATATGGTGGCGCTGCAGGCGGAGGTAAGTCGGTTGCGCTGCTAATGGGAGCCTTACAGTTTGTAGATATACCAGGATACTCGGCGATCTTATTTCGTAAGACATATGCCGATCTTGCATTACCCGGTGCGTTAATTGATATATCAAAACAATGGCTAATGCCATTTGTAGAAACTAAAGAGGTTAAGTGGTCTGAGAAAGAAAAGCAATATGTGTTTCCATCAGGTGCAACGTTAAACTTTGGTTATCTGGAGTCTGCTAATGATTGTTACAGGTACCAGGGAGCTGAATTCCAGTATATTGGCATGGATGAGGTAACGCATATTGATCCAGCTAACTATAGGTACTTGTTTTCTCGTTTGCGTAAACCAAAGACATTGCAAGTACCATTGCGTTTTAGGGCCTCAGCAAACCCTGGCGGAGAGTTTGGAGAGTATTACTATCAGAGATTCTTTGTAGAGGGACCGGAGAAGGGGCGCATATTCATTCCAGCTGGCTTAGATGATAACCCGTACCTTGATGCTGAAGCGTATAGAGAATCGCTTAATGAGCTTGATCCTGTTGAACGTGAAAGATTACTTAATGGTAACTGGGAGATTAAGTCACAAGGTGACATGTTCAGTAGACATTGGTTCGTAATAGTCCCAGCAACAGACATACCTAAGGAGGCTCGTTCTGTTAGATTTTGGGATATGGCTTCAACAGACCCTTCAAGGCGTAAGGGTAAAAATAAGCGCGAACCTGACTGGACTGTTGGTTTTAAGTTATCACATTACCAGGGTATGTACTGGATTGAGGACATCGTTAGAGTACAGAAGACACCACAAGGTGTTGAAGAGACTATTAAGATGACTGCCGAACAGGATGGGTATTCTGTCGCCATTAGGATGGAGCAGGAGCCTGGTTCTTCAGGAGCCATAACTATTGACCACTATGCAAGAAATGTACTAGCTGGGTATGACTTCGCTGGTGTAGTATCTACTGGTTCAAAGGTTGAGCGTGCCAGGACTGCATCTGCTGCTGCTCAAGCAGGAAGAATACTTGTATCTAACAGGTGTAGAAACATACTAGCATTCTTTGATGAGGCTGATGTATTTCCATATGGTTTAAAAGATGATACAATTGATGGATTGTCAGGTGCATTCAATTATTTTAGAGGATCAAATCTTATGAGGGTCCCGACAGGTATAAAAAAGAGTGGTGGGTCTTATTGGACTAAATTAAGGAGGTAATAAATAAATGGCCAAACTAGTAAACTTTAAACAGTTAGGCTCAACTGGGCTAAGGCGCCATGGTCCATATATCTATGAAGAATTTTTGCCAGAGCTACGCTGGCCTAGAGCTGGTAAGATATATCAAGAAATGGCTGATAACGACCCTGTTATAGGAGCTATACTGTACCTAGCTGAGATGCTTATTAGGGGGGTTACCTGGGACGTGGTTCCTGCTGGTGATACACCAGAGGATCGTGAGGCAGCAACGTTTCTTAAGAGCTGCATGGATGATATGGAGATGTCTTGGGCTAATGTAATATCAGAAATACTATCCATGTTCACTTATGGCTTCAGCTTCCATGAGATTATTTATAAGGTCAGGCGTGGACCTAATGAGCGCAATCCTAAATATCGTAGCCAGTATAGTGATGGGCGTATCGGCTGGCGCGCAATGCCTATTAGATCACAGACATCTATGGCCGAGTGGATTTTCAATAAGGACAACGAGTTAGTCGCTTTTGTGCAAGTTGCCGAACCAGACTATAAGCGTGTAATAATTCCTATGTCTAAAGGCTTGCTATTTCGTACGCGGGTCAGTAGAGACAACCCTGAAGGTAAGTCGCTGTTACGTAATGCGTATAGACCTTGGTTCTTTAAGAAACATTTTGAAGAAATTGAAGGTATAGGAATTGAGCGTGACTTAGCCGGTTTTCCTGTGCTTACAGCACCAGAGAACTTAGACTTATGGAATGATGAAGACCCACAAATGGTCGCGCTTAGAACCAAAGCTGAGGATCTTGTTTCGTCTATCCGTAGAGATAGCGAAGAAGGTATACTCCTTCCTTACGGTTGGAAATTAGAACTACTTACGTCTGGGTCTAGTAGACAAATAGATATTGGCAGTACTATTGATAGGTATGATAATAGGATTGCTATAACACTGCTCTCTGATATTATACTTCTTGGTAATAAAAGCGGTTCTTTTGCTCTTGCTGATACAAAGCAGTCTATGCTAGCCGCAGCCTTGCAAGCACAAGTAACTAACATAGCTGATGTATTTAACTCTAAGGCGGTGCCGCAGTTGTTTAAATTTAATACCTTTAATATTACAAAACTTCCAAAGATAGTTCCTGGTCAAATACAAACGCCTTCGCTGAAGGAAGTTGCACTGCTGATGCGTGCTATGGGCCTTAATATTGCTGGTGACCATAAATTGCAAAGTTATCTTAGACACTTACTTGGTATGCCAGAGTTATCAGAGGAGGATTTTAAGAAGATATACGAATGTCAAGCAACTGTGGCAGAAAAAACAAAGACTACTAATGAAGACGTTAACCCAAATGACAGACCATTTGAACAAAATGATATGAGATACACCGGGGACGGTGAGATGTAAATGAATAAAGACAATTTATTAAAGGAGGTAAACTATAATGGGTACTACTATAAGTACAGAACAAAATACGCGCACATCTGTAAGTGTATATAGGGACGATGGTTCATCTTCATATATTACATTTAACGAGAGCGTGTATAAGGAAGAATGCTTGCCGTTTGAGATAAGCTTCGAAATCTCTAAGGCAAACGACGAGGGGCTGGTTAGTGGATGGGCTAATGTGACGCTACAACCTGATGGTACTCCGCCACTTGATTGGCAGGGTGATATTATTAGGACAGAAGTGCTTGAGAAAGCTGCCATTGATTTTATGCTAGATTATAGAGGTAGCGGTGTGATGCATAAAGGTGGATGCAAAGGTGTCGTTGTAGAGTCTATAGTGTTTACTAAAGACAAGCAAGCGGCTATAGGCATACCAGAAGGCACGATACCTGAAGGGTGGTTTATAACTGTAAAAGTTTTAGACCCGGAAGTGTTCGAACTAGTTAAGAGTAAAGCACTTAAGATGTTCTCTATACAGGGTACTGCTAAACGAATTAAGCTTTAGTGATATACAATATAGCCAAACCGCGTATAATATAAATAGGAGGTGAGTTATGGATGCCATACTTACTTGAAGACCTGGTGATTACCCGTGTCGACTTAGTTGATGAAGGAGCCAATTCGGCAGCTTTCATAGAACTTTATAAAAGAAAGGAGCGAAGCGACAAGATGGAATTAAAAGACATTATCGCTAAGATGAACCCTGAGCACGCTGCTGTTGTTCAAGCAGAAATAGATAACTTGTCTAGTGAGGTCGCTAAGGCAAAGGAATCTACTGCTGCGTTAACAATTGAGCGAGATAGTGCAAAGGAAGCTTTGGAAAAAGCGACGGGAGACCTTAAAACAGCAAATGAAGAATTAGCAAAAGTTAAAGCAGAACTTGAGGCACTGAAGGCCAATGATGCAGCCTCTAACGAAGAGGACATTATCAAGGCTATGCCTGAAGAAGCTCGTGCATTGTACATTAAAATGAAAGCCCAAAAAGAAGCTGCTGAAGAAGCAATCCGTAAAGCCAAAGAGGCTGAGGCACAGGCTACAGCAATTGCTAAAGCAGCAGAACTGAAGGCTATTCCTATTGAGCAAGACAAGCTTGTAGGAATCCTTAAGGGAGCTTCTCCGGAATTGCTCGAAGTACTTACAGCTATCAATAGTGCTATTGAAAGTACTGTGTTAGGCGAAGTAGGTAAGAGATCTCCGGGACAAGCATCTTCAAGCAGTGAAGAAGCTTGGGCAAAAATTGAAGCTAAGGCGGCTGAGATTGCCAAAGCAAAAGGTATTTCGAAGGCTAAGGCCATCTCTCAGGCAGTAGAGGAAAATCCTGATCTGTACAAAGAGTATCTGCAAGGAGGTGCTAACTAATGAATAATGCGTATGAAATTCCAAACTTAAGGTTTAGTTTGCCGGCTGGTGAAGACATACCCCGTAGGCGCTTTATTTCCGTGAATTCTTCAGGCGAAGGCGTTCTTGCCACTGCGGGTGGTTCGGCCATTGGTGTGTCTATGAACGAAGCTGCAGCAGGTGAAGTTCTTGAAGTTGCCGATGGTATAGTAATAGTAGAGACCAGTGATGCAATAGAAGCTGGCGCTAGTATTTCTGTAGCTGAAGATGGTCTGGCTGTTACAGCATCCGACGACGACGTGGTAGTTGGTACAGCACTTACTAATGCTGCCAGCGCAAATTTGTTTATTGCCGTTAAATTACTGTAAGGAAGGGAGTGTTGATAAATGCCTAAAATGCAAGATGCCCACATTGATAGAGCGTTAACAAATATGTCAGTTGCATATATGCAGGACGCTAGCAATTATATAGCTGACAAAGTTTTTCCTATCATACCTGTTAAGCGCCAGGCTGATCTCTACTACATTTATAACGCTGGGGACTTCTTGAGAGATGAAGCCAAAGTTAGAGGAGCTATTTCAGAATCTGTTGGTGGTGACTACGATCTTGATTCAGATACTTACTACTGTAAGAAATATGCGTTCCATAAGGATGTTTCTCCAGAGGAGCGCGTGAATTATGATGAACCACTTGATGCAGATAAGGACGCACAGATTTTCGTGACCCAAAAGATGCTTATCCGTAGGGAAGTGGAATGGGCCTCTAAGTTCTTTAAAGCTGGTGTATGGTCTAATGAAATCGCTGGTGCTGAAAGTGCAGGCTCCGGTACTGTAGTATATTGGAACAAGGACACATCTAATCCCATCCAGGATATAACGAATGAAGCAGTCAAGATGGCAGCTCGTACAGGTTACAGACCTAATACTTTGGTTCTGTCCCCCTACGTATTCAATGCTTTAAAGAACCATTACGACGTTCTTGACAGAGTTAAGTATACCGAAACCGGTGTTGTTACAACGTCCTTGCTTGCGTCGCTGTTCGAAGTTGAAAATGTGTATGTAGCTTGGGCAGTAGTTAATAACAGTGCTAAAGGTGCTAATGATGATGTTAATTTCATCATGGGCAAGAATGCGTTGCTTTGTTACAGTAACCCTAACCCTAGCCTGAGAACGCCTTCAGCCGGCTATATCTTTTCTTGGGTTGGTTTAGAGGGTGCTGGAGCTTACGGTAACCGTATCGTTAGAATTCCTATGGATCTGCTCGGCCTAGGTGTAGAACGTATCGAGGGTGAAATCGCTTTTGATGCTAAGAAAGTTAGCGATGACCTCGGTGTGTTCTTTAAGGACATCGTAGAATAATGTTTGTAGTTAGGCGCTCTTTTAGGGGACCACGAGGACCTATATCTGCTGGCTCTATTGTTGAGCCAGCAGATATAAGGAACTTTAGGTACCGACTGCAAGAGAAGCATATCATAGAAGTTACCGAGCAGAACTTCAATGGCTATCGTGCATTTTTTAAACAGCGTTTTGGAGTAGACATTGGTGCAGCAAAGGAACTTGAAGAGCGTAAAAAGATGCTTGCTTCAAAATGTGCTAAACTAAAGCTAGAACTGCCCGAGGACCTAACTATTGAGCAGCTTGAACAAGCAATAATTGACGCTGAGGCAAAAGCTGAGGCAAAAGCTGAGGCAAAAGCTGAGGCAAAAGCTGAGGCAAAGGTTGCTGCAGAGGTAAAAGTTGCAAAAGTTACTACTAAATAGGAGGTGATAAGATGTCTTGGAGTTATTCTGGAAATCCAGCTAATAGTGAACTAGATGAGCTCCGATTTATTATTGGAGATACAAATATGTCTGAACCTATTATGCAGGATGAAGAACTTGAGTATCTTATCACCAAGTATGGATCTAATAGAAATTTATTGATGTACCAAGCTTTTACACGTGCAGCAACTTTATTTGCTAGGGATATTAAACGTAGCTTAGGGCCACAATCTGAAGATCCCACTGAAAGACTAAAGTATTTCAGGGACCAAGCTAATTTATATAAGGCTAAGCTTGCAATTGCTGGCATATCAGTACCAATATATAATTATCCCAAGGTATTCCATAAAGGTATGCATAGCAATCCACCTTGGCCAGCAGGCGGTGGTAGGAATGTTTAAGAGCTTAAAACCTTGGATGAATTTACCGTTTGTTTTTAGACCTTACATTGGCCGTAGCGGTACTGGCGCTAAACAGTTTGCTGCTGATGAATCTGGTTTATGCTATGCGGAAGGTTCTGTGAAAGTTGTGAAAGATGCTCAAGGAAAAGAAGTAGTATCTACAATGCAACTGTACGTCGATGGTAACTCTTCTATTAAAGAACTCGACAATGTGGTGTTCGAGGGACGTGAGTCAGAGATTAAAGCTATCGGCTACTTTTATAGGAACGGGCGTGTAGATATGAAGGTGGTGTATCTTTAATGCGTGGCTTTGCAGAATTTTCATTTAATAAACAGGATATAGATGCATTTACTGCTAGGTGCGAGTTTGCTATAAGGAACATTGACAGAGGTACTAAGAAAGCTACTATAGCTGCAGCTGAAGAGATAATGAACGAAAGTAAGCGTCAAGTACCTAAATTGACTAAAACATTATTATCTAGTGCTTTTTATGAAGTAACACGTAGAACAGATACAGCCGCTACAACTTGGGCCTATGAAGCACTATTAGGGTATGGCGGTAATGGAGATCCTATAAATCCTGTTACTGGTAAGCCAGCGTCATATTACATGGTGGCAGTGCATGAGGATTTAGATGCGTTTCACCCTGTAGGTAAAGCTAAGTTCCTAGAGGATCCAGTAAGAGAATACGCTAATAAGAACTTTAAAAGAACTGTATTTAAATATGCAAAGGAATCGCTAGCAGGCATGAGTGATTAGAAAGGGGGCTGCTAATGAATAAGCCATTGTTACTTGACATTGTATCATTTCTTATAGCTAAGCAAATTGTTATAGAAGATGGTACAGATGTATTTCGTGACTTTACTCCAGAAGCACCCGATTCTCTAGTAGCTCTGCATGAGTATAGCGGTAGCCCTGCATCTTTATATGACCCTGCAGTTCATCGGTCTGTACAGATACTTGTAAGGGACCCTGACGCCGACACGGCGAGGCAAAAAGCTGTTAATATTTTTAAAGCATTTCAGGAAGAACAGGATGATGACGGTAGAGTAGATTTAACTCCAACCCGTTGGGGTCAGGTATACCTGCGTCAGCCTCCGTTCTTAATGAAACGCGATGAAAATAACCGAGTCTACTATGCCTTTAATATAGGCATAACAACTACTATTGAATAGGAGGAATTAAACTATGGCAATGAGAATAGGTTGCGACAATCTTGTGTATGCAAAGATGATCACAGAAGATACTGCTACAACAGCTCCAGTGTATGATGAAGTAGTATCTGCACCTGGTGTAATGCATATTAACATCAATCCTAATACTTCATTAGCGACAGCATTCTATGATGATGGCCCTGGTGAAACAGCTTCTACATTAGGTAATATAGACGTTGAAATTCAAAAGAACGCCCTGACGTCTCAGAACAAAGCTGACTTACTTGGGCACACAATTGACGCTAATGGTGGTGTAGTGTATGGTGATAATGATACGCCACCTTGGGTTGCAATTGGCTTTAGAACATTAAAGTCTAATGGTAAGTACCGGTATGTATGGCTGTACAAAGGCCGTTTCTCTGACCCTGAGGACAATAATGAGACTAAGGCTGATAGCATCAATTTTCAGTCTGACACAATAAGAGGTCAGTTCGTAAAACTTAACTACCCTGTGGAAGTTGCACCTGGTGTTGCTAAGAGAGTTTGGAAGTACGAAATTGATGCAGACAACCCTGATGCTAACGAGGCTACAATGCGTACCTGGTTTGATGATGTTAAAATGCCATCCGCTACAGAAGATACTGGAGAGTAACAAAAATAAATCCGTTAAAGGGGGAAAATCTTAATGTCTAACTTGGCAGATGTAAAGAACAAGACAGTTAAGATTACCTTAAATGACGGCGTTGAGCGTACAATTAAATTTACGCTCAATGCTTTGGCCGAACTGGAAGACAAATTTGGTTCAGTTCAAGCTGCTTTCGATAAGTTGGAAAAAGAAAACAGTATGAAGGCACTAAGAACCATTTTGTGGGCAGGCTTCTTACATGAGAGCCCTAACCTTACAGAGCAGGAAGTTGGTAATCTAATTGATATTGCTTATATGGCAGAGCTTGTAGAATCACTCGGAACAGCTTTTGAAAGCGATATGCCGCAGGATAAAACTTCTGTAGAGGGATCTGGGGTCCCAAACGCCTAAATCCCGATGATAGCAATGGGGCCGATCCCTTCAAAAGTGATGGTTGGGATTGGCCTTACATTCTATATGTCGGGAGAGTATGGCTACGGTATACTGAAAAAGAATTATGGCAGCTAACACCTAGGCAATTCAAAGCACAGTTAGAAGTGCATGCTGATATACAGCGTAGACTAAATGGCGCAAAAACACAAAGGGTACAAACAGGCTATATAGATCAACTTAAAGGATGGTGATACCTTGGCAAACTTCGCAAATCTAACAGCACAACTAAATCTTAATATACAGAACTTTGCACGGAATATGCAGAAGGCATCTGCCTTAGCTAGCAAGTTTGCTTCTGATCTACAGGGTAAGATAAATATTGGTATGGTGGAACCTGCAAAGAAAGCAAAGTTTGAATTTAAGGATGTAGCGCGTATTGTACAAGGTATCATAGTATCTAAAATTTTCTATAGCAGTTTGAATGCAATAAGACGCGCAACAGACGCTGTATGGGAATTTTCAAAAGAGTTAGAGTATGCCAAGATGGTATACTCTAACCTATTTGGTGACACTGAGCTAGCTCAAGAGTTTATAAATGTTCTTAAAGATTTTGCTGCAGTTACACCATTCTCTTTTAAGCAGTCTGAAGAAGCGGCGAAGAGACTGCTAGCTTATGGTATAGAAGCAAAGAATGTTATGTTTGTGATGCAAGGCGTGCTATCAGCAGCTACCATTCAAGGTACTGATGCCGTTATAGAACCTATCTCCAGGGCCTTTGGTCAGATATACACCAAGGGTAGGTTAATGAATGAAGAGATGCGCCAGCTTGCTGAAGCCGGTATACCTGCATATGAAATATTGCAGGAGAAACTAAATCTAACCGCTGAAGAGCTTAGGAATCTAGGCAGAACGGCGATTCCTGCTCATGTAGCTATTAATGCACTTGTTGAAGGTATCAATGAGAGATTTGGAACTACTCTGCAAGCTGCTTCTAGTACTACTCAGGGTATAATAAGCAATATTGTAGATAACTCTACAATGTTGTTTGCCGGCATATTTGAGCCTTTTACAGAGTACTTAAGAGGCGCTCTAGGACGTTTCGGTGAGTTTATTAACGAGCTTAGAAGCATTTACGAGCTGAAGGGTCTTGGCGGTGTGTTCGAGAAACTAATACCGCCAGCACTGCAGCAAGATATAAAAGTGTTTATAGCTAATCTCAAGATTTTATGGGACATTATAAAGAGTAACTTGGCTTCGGCCTTTAAGCTTCTTGGTAGTCTACTTAAAGGGTTACTATATGCGTTTAATGCTTTAGCACCAGCTATATATACAGTTATTGGTACATTAGCTGGCTTATTAAAAATTATCACTAGTAATGAAAAACTAATGAAGGGCTTGACCACTGCAATATTGGCCGCGGCGGCTGCGTGGGCTGTATACAAGCTTCAAGCGGTTGCAGCAAGTATAACTACTGTAGTAATCAAAGGAATAGTTGGTGCAATAAAAGTTTTAGTAGCTGCTATGAACTTTGTGGTGGCTCATCCTATATGGGCTTTATTAGCTTTGGGTGTCGGTATTTTTATAGCACTGACTGGTGCTAGTGATAAGTTTAGAGATTCTATAAACAAACTATTTAGTGGGTTTACTAAACTTAGTGGTATGGATCCAAATAAAATGCTGCTGCCTGATTCTAAGGATAGAGCTAGTGACCTAGATAAATTCAATAAAGCTCTTGATGGTACTGGAAAAGGAATGGATGAGCTATCAAAGAAAGCGAATAAAGCTTCTAAGAGCTTACTGAGCTTTGATGAGGTATTCTCACTAAAGAGCCCTGACGAAGGAAATGCTGCTGATCAATGGGAAGATTTTATGGGCATCTTCGATGGTGCTGGTTTAGACTTATCTGATATGCAGATTGAGTTTCCTGATGTCGGAGGTATAGCTACAGACTTTGTAGACAATCTTATAGGAGCTCTTGGTGGTAAAGATAAACTATTAGGTGCCGGCATAGGAGGCCTACTTGGTGCTGCTCTTGGGACTATAATTGGTGGTCCTATTGGTACTAAGATTGGTGGTATACTTGGAGCTATAGCAGGTTGGTTCTGGGATGATCTAGCTAAGCAGTTGGGTCTTACAGATGTTGGGGCTATTGCTTTGCCAATATCAACTGGGCTAGGAGCGGCTATAGGCGCCATTGCTGGCGGCCCAGCAGGAGCTTTAGTAGGTGGCGGTATTGGACTGCTAGTAGGTTGGTTTGTTAATGAGATAGCAAAGGCTTTAGAAACAGGTGACTGGTCTACTGTTGCAACTGCAGGAGGTATTGGAATAGGTGCTGCTATAGGAATGATAGCAGGCGGCCCAGCAGGAGCTTTAGTAGGTGGCGGTATTGGACTGCTAGTAGGTTGGTTTGTTAATGAGATAGCAAAGGCTTTAAAAACAGGTGACTGGTCTACTGTTGCAATTGCAGGAGGTACTGGAATAGGTGCTGCTATAGGAATAATAGCAGGCGGCCCAGCAGGAGCTTTAGTAGGTGGCGGTATTGGACTGTTAGTAGGTTGGATAATAGATAATATAGCAAAGGGTTTAGAAACAGGCGACTGGAGTATGATAGGGCTCTCTGTTGGTACAGGTCTAGGAGCGGCTATAGGCTTAGTTGCAGGAGGCCCATTAGGTGCAGTAGTTGGAACAGCAATAGGTGCGTTAGTTGGATGGATAACTGATATGTTTATAGAAGGTTTTTCTACAGGTAACTGGGATGTATCTGGTATATCATTAGGCTTAGGTACTGGAATAGGTGCTGCTATAGGAATGATAGCAGGTGGACCTGTTGGTGCACTTATTGGAGGGGCTATTGGTGCTTTGATAGGTTGGCTAGTAGGGCTTATATCAGACAACTGGGGAGCTATAACTGATTGGTTTAAGCAAGCTTGGGCTGATATTGGGAAGTTCTTTGCAGGTATTGGCGAGTGGTTTGCACAGGTTGGAAAAGAAATAGGGGACTTCTTTGCAGATATTGGCGAGTGGTTAGATCAAGCTTGGACTGATATTACCACATGGTTTACAGATTTATTAAAGACTATAGGTGAATTTTTTGTTAAGATATGGGACACTATCAAAGAAAAACTTAGTGGTGCCTGGGATTCTGTTAAAGAGTTCTTCCAAAATATATGGGACACTATCATAGAAAAGCTTAGTGGTGTCTGGGATTCTGTTAAAGAGTTCTTCCAAAATATATGGGACACTATCATAGAAAAGCTTAGTGGTGTCTGGGATTCTGTTAAAGAGTTCTTCCAAAATATATGGGACACTATCAAAGAAAAGCTTAGTGGTGCCTGGAACTCTATTAAAGAGCTCTTCCAAAAGATATGGGACACTATCAAAGAAAAGCTTAGTGGTGCGTGGGCGTCCGTCAAAGAGTTCTTCCAAAAGATATGGGACACTATCAAAGAAAAGCTTAGTGATGCCTGGAACTCTGTTAAAGAGCTCTTCCAAAAGATATGGGACACTATCAAAGAAAAGCTTAAGGGGGCATGGTCGTCGGTTACTGAATTCTTTAGTGGCATGTATGACACAATACGTACTAAGATAACAGATATGTATGACAGTGTTAAATCTGGCATAAGCAATATTTACCAGGCATTTAAGAACTGGCTTTCTGATATGTGGAATAATGTATTTGGTAAGTTCTTTGACTGGATAAACAGTGCAATAAATAAGCTTAAAGATTTCTTTGGTCTGAATAGCAAAGCTCAAAATACTGACATTTCGTATGCTACTACAGGCGGATCAACTGGTACGGTAACTATGGGGCATGCTCTTGGTGGTGTATTCAACAGAGAACACATAGCTAGATTTGCAGAAGGAAATAAAGCTGAAGCAATTATACCATTGGAAAATGAATCGGCCATGAAGCCATTTGTAGATGCAGTAGCTAATGGGGTTTCATCAGCTTTAATGCCCCTCATAGCTAACATATCGGTAGGACAGCAATCTCAACTTCAACCACTATATGTTGGTACGTTGATTGCTGATGAGAGAGGGCTAAAAGAACTAAGCCGTAAGCTAGATATAATACAGCTAGAAGAAAAAGCAAGGAGGGGATAAGATGGCAAACTTCACTGTTAATGGTATAGCAATTAAAAACCCTTCTAAATTTAAGATTGAGCGGTTCAATGTTACCAACATGGAGCGTCTAGCAGACGCTACCATGGTTGGTGATTTAATTGCAAAGAAGCGTAAGTTCTACTTTACGTACGATGCAATTAGCGGTGAGGATTTAGACACTATTCTTGAGGCTATTTGGGACTCAACAACTTTGTTCTTCCCTCTAGAGTATCTAGAAAACGGTGTCCCTAAAACTGCTACAGTATATGTAGGTTCTATACCAACAGAATTGCATAGAGCTGGTAGAACTACTAATTGGGTATGGAGAAATGTTACCTTCAATCTGATAGAAAAGTAAGGAGGTGTAAGTAATGTCACGAGTCGCAACAGATACAGATTTTAATAATGATAGTAGGTATCTTGATGTAAGACTTGATATTTACTTCACCTCTACTCCTTTAAGCGTCTCAAAATCAGATTACTTAATAGACGCTGACTGGCTTGAAGAGGGCTCTACAGAATCATCCAATCCTTTCGGATCAATTTCTTCTAATGAGCTCTCCTTCAGGCTTTTCAATGATAATGGTATATTTAGCCCAACTAATGCGTCAAGTCCTTACTTTGGCAAAATAAAAGCTGGAGTACCTGTTGAGTTGTTTATTAAACCAGTCTATGACGATGAAGAAGTAGAATGGGTACAGTTGGGTAAATATTACGTTACCGGTTGGGATGCGCAGGTTACTGGTACTTATGTGGACGTTGTGGCGAATGATGCGTGGCACAATATATTTAACAGTCCTATGCCGAATTATCCTATTACACGTAACACCACTTATTATGATTTTATGACAGACTTTTTCAACTTACTTGGAATAAGTGTTACTGTTGATGAATCCCTTGTAGGTAAAGTACCTTTCGCATTTGTGAGTGGCACTGTAAAAGACTTTTTACAGGAATTAAGCGCCGCGGCTCTTGGTTACGTAACAAGTACCAAGAACGGAACCCCTATCATAGGCGCTTTTACAAGAGCTAAACCTGTTAGGGCTACTTTAACAGATGCTGATCAAATTAAAACTGTTTCCGTAAAACGGTCTATTATACGAGCTTATGACGGAGTAGAGTTAACATACAGCGTTCCGCAGATTTCAGCGGTAACTACACTAGTAGAACTAAACGGCTTAACACTGACACAAGGCATGAATGAGATAAATAATATAGCATTCAGTGCGGGGCCTCTTTGGCAAGTATCTATGGTTGATATTAAATCTAACAATGATGTAGTTACACTTAAAGACTTCACAGCAACACAATGGTTAATATCGCTGCTTTTAGAATGTACAATTGAAGCCATTGCTGCAGACCTCAAAGTTTATGGAAAGACTATAGGGTTAACAGAATTCACTTTATCTGACGATGCGGCGAAGCAATTAAGTATTTCAAATAAATACATCCAATCAACTGAATATGCGGAGTACTATAAGAGTATCCTAAACGCTTTCGTAAATAATGACACACCGCTACTATCGTTGTCAATACGCGGCAACCCATTGCTGAACATTGGAGACAAAGTAGTAGTTTCTAGTGCGAAGTATAATTTGAACTACACAGGTATCATACAAAGAATGAGTTACAAGTACTCAGGCGGCTTGACGTGCGATATGACGTTGCTGAACGCAGAAATATTGGAGGGGGTGGGTGTATGATATATGGTTCTAATATCCTATCCTCAGTAGCAGCTAATTGGCAAGTAACGAACGGCACTGTTACAACAGAATCTATAACGCTTGAGGCTGGTGGGTACGCTGTTCAAAATATAGATTTAGCAGTATTACAATCTATACCTGAATACATGATGTTGTCCGTAGTAGCAACACCTTATGCTGACCCGTATGCTATGGGTCTTATAGCGGAACTTAAAGTATTGTCTGAGACAGGTGTAACGCATGTCTACACCATTCCTATAGTTGACACAGGTAATGGCGTATGCTCAATAGAGTTTCCAACCGAAGCTCTAGACCACGCGTCTTTAACTTTTACATTTAAGGCAACCGCTCCAGTAGTTATATCTGACTACGCTCTGTTTCCTCCTAAATTAACTGAGGTTGACTTGACAGAAGTGCTAGACAGATTGCCTAGGCTACTATCTGACTATAATCAGACATCTATAGAGGTTACGCAAAAAGAAGATATAGTAGCTTTGATTTCAGCGTACGTCACAGAGACTACTGAGCTCACAGGTAAATTCACACTTTCTTATGTCGCCTCGGAACCAACGGAACTAATCATAAGAATTAAAGATAATGAAATCTCAGAGCTATATACACCTATGTATTTCTATGTGAACGCAGGACGTGGAACAATTGGAATACCGCATGCATATTTGATTAAGCAGCAAGGTTACCATAACTTTACTGTTACTGCTCAGGTCGTTAGTGGTTCAATTAAGATAGACCCAAGAAGAGTAATGTATATCATAGACGGCGGTCGTATTGCATATAACGTAATGGACATTGGGTCTATAGCATATGATATAACTGTTCGCAAGTTAGAATCGGAGTCTCAGATATCTTTTATTTATGCAGCTTGCATAGATGATGGTATTTGTGTTATTAAGAAAAGCGCATACACAGAACTACCGGGCTCTGCCTGGATTGCTGAAGCTACCCTCGGAGAAGCAATAGATGCAGCAATAGAATTTGACGGGTATTGGATCACTGATCAGTATCCCTTTACGTTTAATACGGATGACGATCCTTGGGTAGGATGGGTAACTCCGACAGGTTCTCTTAATGTTAGACGTTTGTATGCACAAGAGGACCCACTGGTTCTAGCTACAGATGTAAGTAAGGTAGCTATGGTGCGTGGTTGGAAAAACTCTATAGATATTGGACAAGACCAGGGTATGATAGTATTATACATTAAGAATGGGGTACCTTACTACAGAACTTATGCCGAACAAACAATAGGTAGTATGGCTTGGGAAGATGAAAGACCTTTAGCAATTTTTTCCGGTACAGCAGTAGATATAAATGGCTTCAGAACTAATGACTATAGAGTTGGTATAAATATCCTAGATAGTACTGGTACAACGCATTCTTTTATAACGCATAGGAACTGGGGCGGTATGGCATCACCAGTAGAACGTATTGATACAAGTATCACGGATATTATGTTTGAAGTAACACCGATAACATACCATGATACGTATAGTGATGATGAGCGCATAGAATCGTCCATCGCAATTGAAAGGTTCTACGTATGCCCCGCTGATGTCGTACCAGAAATAGTAGGTACAGAGAGACTTAGCTTCTTAGATAAGAAGACAATTCAAGTAATATTCAACTATGAACTAGAATGTGAGCTAGACAACTTGAAAGCTTCCTTGGTACTGAAGAACACATTAGATCAGCCATTTACGATAGAAACCGTAGAAGAAGCTGGTAATGTACTAACGATAAAGACAGTAGAGGAAATGCCCTTTAATCAGGATGTTATTTTAACATACAATATGGTAGGTTCGTACTACTTAGCCTTCAGAATCTCAAGTACATGTCTGTATGACTATGGTAATAGTATCAACTTGACCATAGAGGGTGTTCCACCGATTGGGTTCACTGAAGAGAATCTTGAAGTGGCAGTAACGGATATGGTGTTCAATGTTCAGCAAGTACACCATATTAACGCATATGATGGTGGAGAGAACCTTAAAACAAGTATAATGGATATTAGTTTTGTAGTAACTAAAGTTGGACATAACCCACTGTAAGGGTGGTAACCAAGTATAGGAGGTGTAAGGTAATGAATGTAGAACAAAAAGTAAATATTCATAATAGGTTTGATGTGCATATCGACAACATCGAAACAGGAGAACATCGAGAATTTGTTGGGTACAACATTATCCTTAACCAGATGTGGACAAGGTTGTGTGAGGGTCTTTCGTATTTCGAATATATTCATTTTGGTACAGGGACTGGAACACCAATACCAGAGGGAACTGGCTTGTTTAGTCATCTAGGAACGAAGCGAGCAGTGACAGAAGAGACTATTAAAGCCCTTCCAGTATCGAGTTGGAAACGAAAAATTGTTCTGAACCCAGAAGAGTTTGTAGGCTTTAAGATTAGTGAAGTTGGTATAGCTTTTGACAGTGATGTTTCGAGTCTAGTTACACATGCAATGCTTAAGGATAGTGAGGGTAATGCAATCTCGATTACCAAAAAGGATACAGATGTTGTAACTATTTATGCAACCGTGTTTATAACATTTATAAATAACCTTTCAGAGTTAAAGTTGATTGGTATGCCCAATAACAATCAATTAATCAACTATTTAACTGGAGGTAATGCCCCACGTGGTTCTTTTGGGTTAAGTACAATTGAAAATCCATATTCAAATTTGGGAACATCCGCTGTAGTTACATGGACTCCAGATATCCCAAATAGAAAAAGAAGAACAAATACGTCAAGGTTTGGAATTACATCTGGAAATGGTCATGTTAAATATTTAAACTTTACGGATCTATTTAGTCTAAAATTACCTGCACCCGATATATTTTCAGGTCAACCTTACACGGGTGTCCATATTGGAAGTGGCGATGGGGTTAATAAAAGTTTTATGCTACCGTCCGCCAATATTAGACAAAGCAGTTTAGCTATTAAAAAGAACGGTGTGGTTGTCTCAGATTATATTACAAATATAAAATACCAAGAAAGCAATTCCAGAATTGCCAACCCTGCATCCTTGCCGGCAGGCAATGGGCAAGGAGTAGCACTTACACCCGATGGCACTGTTATGGCAGTGGCTCATATTACCTCACCATATGTCGCCACGTATGACAGGGTTGACGGGGTGTGGGTGAAGAGACCTGATCCTGCATCCTTACCGACGGGTACTGGGCGAGGAGTAGCACTCACATCTGACGGTACTGTTATGGCAGTTGCACATGATCGCTCACCATACATCACAACATATGACTGGGATGGAGAAGCATGGGTCAAGAGACCTGACCCTGCATCCTTGCCGATAGGTAACGCCAGCGGAGTAGCACTCACGTCTGACGGTACTGTTATGGCAGTGGCACATTGGGACTCCAGTGGCTCACCATGCATCACAATATATAACTGGGATGGAACGGAATGGGTCAAGAGACCTGACCCTGCATCCTTGCTGACAGGTAACGCCAGCGGAGTAGCACTCACACCTAACGGTACTGTTATGGCGGTTGCACATGATCGCTCACCATACATCACAACATATGACTGGGATGGAGAAGCATGGGTCAAGAGACCTGACCCTGCATCTTTACCAGCGCGCACTGGTACCGGAGTAGCACTCTCACATGATGGCACTGTTATGGCAGTGGCACATTGGGACTCGCCATACATCACTACATATGACTGGATTGACGGAGCATGGGTAAAGAGACCTAACCCTGCATCCTTACCGACGGATACTGGGCGAGGAGTAGCACTCACATCTGACGGTACTGTTATGGCAGTTGCACATGATGGCTCACCATACTTCACCATGTATGAATGGATTGACGGGGAATGGGTCAAGAGACCTAATCCTACGTCCTTACCAAGGGGCGATGGGCATGGAGTAGCACTCACACCCGATGGCACTGTTATGGCAGTGACACACTGGAACTCACCATACATCACCACATACATGGGTTTACCATTTACCCAAATAACTTTCGACACACCACCTGCTTTGGATGATGTGATTACTGCAGACTATACTGTGGATGGAGTGTATAAGACCGACCAGTATGTCATAGATGTGTCATTCTCAATTCAATTCGGGGAGGGGGTGTAGAAAATGACTAAAAGTTTATCCTGTACTAATACCGAACCTATAATGAAACATGGTACCTTGCAGTGCACATGTGGTCAAGAGTTTTATTTTGAAACTACTAAGGACTGCATAGCTTGTATTAAGTGCAAAAAAATCCATGATGTAAAAGGCTTTCCTATCAAGGGGGGGTAGAGGCCAGTGGAACTGACGTTTGAAGTATCAATGACGCACAATGATGGTGATAAAACGTTTTGTGGCCATGAACCAAATAATACCTTTATAAAGTACTATCAAGAATCACAACGGCTCGGTAATAAAAGTGCTAAGCCATACCTTGGAGACTTTACAAATTTAACATTCAAAGAAGAGCCGCGGCGCATAACGCATCGTGCAGTTGAAAACTTTGGTATTAAATCATTTCCGCGCCTTGGCGCTTATGGTTTTTATACACCAAAATATGCTGAAACTAGTTTCATGGTCATACCAATAAACAGACAGTTTCCATATCATGATATACCAAAAGTCACTATAACTGACACAGGAACTACAATACATCTCAGCATAGATGGAGATTACGAGTGCTACAGAATTATTGTAAGGAAGGATTACTTTGCTACAGAGTTTATAACGTATGGCACAGAATTTGACTTCGTACCAATGTATGACGGCGAGTGTTTGATATCCGTCTACGGGCACTCAAATGAAATAACCGTCACTAGTAACCCTTATGAAGAGTATATTACTCTTGTAGATAGAACGGGGGAAGAATGAACAGACTCTCAAATCAAAAGTGGAGGAGTGGTGTCGATGGATTCCAATGGTATAGGCTCTTACATTTCTAAGTTATTTGAAAATCATATACTAGTCGCATTGTCGGCTATTGGAGCACTTTTGTACCGTTTCTTTTTTCCAGAAGAACAATACCTATATGGTACATTAGCTGTGCTAGGTATGATGGCACTAGATCTAATTACTAAGCTATATGCTATTAAAAAGCAGGCTGGTGGTTGGAGAAAGTCTATCGCTTCATGTAAGATAAGTAGCCAATTGTTTTTTAAGGGTACAATTGATAAACTAATTGTCTTCGGTGTTATGCTAATTATATGTGGTTTTGCATATCGGCTAACAATAGTATCTCAAGTTGCTATTTGGTTTACACAGGTTGTATTTACATTGATGTTTTTGAGAGATGCATTATCTATAATTGAAAACTTAAGAGATGCTGGTATCAAAAGTTTAGGTCTATTTGAAAAAGTAGTCAGAAAGAAAATGAGCGAATACGTAGACGATAATGATGATGAGGAGGCGAAGGGATAATGGAAATAACAACTTTACTAACAATAATTGGTCTGTTAGTAGCTCTAACAAATATTATCACTGAGGTGATAAAGAAAGCAACGTGGGATAAGATTCCTACATCATTGCTAGCAGTTATAGTTTCTCTAGCGCTAACGCTAGTTGCATTCTTTGCATACTGCCAAATTTCACAGATAGCAGTTACATGGTATTTCATCGTCGCTGCTGTGGTAGTAGGCTTTATGGTTGCATATGCAGCAATGTTTGGTTACGACAAACTAAAAGAAGTACTTGAACGGTGGAGGGTGATTAAAAATGAGTAACAGCCCATTGGTACAATATGTAAAGATCTCACCTAACAGTACTAACCCAAGAAGGAAAAAGATTAAGAAGATTACAATACATCATATGGCTGGTCCATTATCTGTAGAAACATGCGGCGAGATATTTGCAAAGCCGGAGCGCAGAGCAAGTTCGAATTATGCCGTTGGTGTTGATGGCAGGATCGCTATGTATGTAGAAGAGAAGAACCGTGCGTGGACTAGTTCTAATTCTGCCAATGATGATGAAGCAGTCACTATAGAAGTTGCTAATAGTGCCGTAGGTGGTGACTGGCCTGTTAGTGATAAGGTCCTAGCACGAACGATAGACTTATGTGTAGATATTTGCAAACGTAATGGTATAGATAAACTTGTATACACAGGCGACAAAAGCGGTAACTTAACAAGGCATGATATGTTCGCTAATACCGTGTGCCCTGGACCATATTTGGGCAGCAAGTTTCCTTACATCGCTGCAGAGGTGAACAAAAGACTAGGAGCCCAGACCCCTACCCCCTTTCTAGTAAAGGTTACAGCTGATGCGTTGAATATACGAAGTGGTCCTGGTGTTGCAAATAGCATTACAGGAACTATAAAAGACAAAGGCATCTATACCATTGTAGATACTATAGATGATTGGGGCAAACTAAAAAGTGGCGTAGGCTGGATACATCTCGGTTACACTAAACGGTTAGACTCAGCATCATCCGCTCCCACTCCCGCTCCCGCTCCCGCTCCAGCTCCAGCTCCCTACTTGGTTAAGGTTACTGCTAACAAGCTAAACATAAGGAGTGGCCCAGGCACTAACTATAAAATACAGGGTGCTATTACAGATAAGGGAACATATACCATTGTAGATACTCAAGGCAGATGGGGCAAGCTTAAAAGCGGTGCTGGTTGGATATGCTTGGATTATACCAAGAAGATTTAGCATAATGCCCGGAGATTACCCGGGCATTATATTTCTTATAATACAGGTAACAGGTTCGTGATATTAAGGTATATAAACACCTTAAAACATCATTACGAACCTGTATAAAACTTGTTGCAAGTCCACAGAAGCTTCTGTATTATATTATTAAGGAGTTACCTATAGTTTTTCACGAACCTATGTACTACCGCATTCTTTAATGATAGAATAGAAGAAAAAGGAGGAATTGAAATGTTTAAAGTCAAGATAGGTGTTTTGGTGTTGGCGATCATATCATTAATAGTTCTGCAACATATTATTCCAAAGGATGAGCCTGCAGTGGAGGAATGTAGTATCGCTGCGACGCCGGAATGTAGTATCGCTGCGACGCCGGAATGTAGTATCGCTGCGACGCCGGAACCAATAGTAGAAGTTATTGAACAAGAGCCTGTTATGCCAGTAGAAAAACCGGATGAACAAGGTCCTGAGATCTACAATGTACCGTTAGATGCTGCGCTGCAGCGCTATACATACAACTTATGTGTAGATTATGAGATTGAAGAGTACTACCCGTTAGTCCTTGCTGTTATGTGGCGTGAAAGTGAATTTGTGCCAACCCTAATTAGTAAGACAAATGACTACGGTCTCATGCAGATTAACAAGATTAACCACGAATGGTTGTCTGAGAAACTTGGAATAACAGACTTCTTAGATGAAGAACAAAATATACATGCAGGTGTATTTATGCTGTCGTTATACCTACATAAATATGAGGATATAGATAAGGCTTTGATGGCCTACAACATGGGTGAGGCTGGTGCAAAGAAACGCTGGGACGCTGGGATCTACTCTACTAATTATACGCGGACCACGCGTGAGCGATTAGAGCTAATACTGTCCGGCGAAGGTTACCAAAAATAATGAATATATAAGAAAGATAATAAATTATCTAAATATCCCAATTTCTAAACATTCTCAACATTCTTAACTTTTTGACATAAAAATCATTTTTTTCAATTTTGAAAATAAAAATCTTTAAAAGTTTTTATACATATAAAATCTTAAGAATAACGCTTAGAAGGTTGAGAATGTTAAGAATGTTGAGATTGTGAGAAAGTAAGATAAAGCTAATTACTCCGCATCACTGGTAGCATCTTGTTCTATGCGTTAACTCTTGAAGAAAATTCGTAAGAATAGGGGGTTTACTTTTAATGAAATAAAGAGTATAATATTATTAAAGGTACAAAATAAATTTACTAGTTGAAAGGAAGGATTACCATGGGTAAAACATTTACAGTGGAACTCACAGTTCCGGAGGGCTTGTCTGCTGGTGACGTATTTACAGCAGAGATCGAGATGCCGGCTCCTGTTAAGAAGCCGAGAGGTCAGCTTGCTGGCTTGACTCTTGAAGAGATGACCGACGAGCAGTTGAAGAGAGAAATTATCAACGCAAAGTCGGTTCTCTACAAGGCTAAGCAGCGGGGCGCCTCTGAGGAAACTATTGCTGCAAACCAGGCTAGAGTCGATGCAGCACTTGCTGAAAAAGCAAAAAGAACTGCTGCTGTTGCTAATGCTCCCGACGCGCCAAATGTTGCGGGCATTATGGATGGAGAGCTCGCTAACGAAATCTAGAGCCCTCACAAGACAATTGGCATCATCGCCAATTGTCTAAAGCCCATAGGTTACCATTGACCCCCCTTATTTCTGGTAACCCAACAATTATGTGCTTTAGACAGTTGGCGATGACTGGTAATCTGAGTTGGACCTCCCAGTAGTTTATCTACTGTCCAACTCACTTAGCATATTCTAACGGGTACGTTATGTATATAATAGGAAGACTCCAGTACCGATGCAGCCCTGTCAAGGTGCTGGCACAAGCTACCGCGTGTATGAGAGGCAGGTAGCTTCACATAAGATTATTCTTGGCAAAGGGAGCTGGGTAAGAGGTTAAGCCCAGTAGAAATCTATCCACAGGCTAGTCAGACTTATATGTATGACGGCCCGTGGTTGATTATAAAGCTGGTGTACCTTTCTCGCTTTCGGTACATCGGCGTATTATTATAAAGGGCATTGCGTGTTAATTGTGTGGTGGCGGAATAGGTAGACGCTAGAGTTCGTACACTAGAGGAGTCCCGCACATGAAAAAAGGAACTGAACTCCTCATGCAGGGTGCAAATCCCTGCCCACACAATATCATATTATAGGGGGCGTTGCGTGTTGAATAACAAGATTCTATTTACAAATAACTACATAGAAGTTAGATGTGACCGTAATGATATTGACACGCAAACAAAGCTCGCTTCAATTTATCCTGTTCATGTAAATCGTATAAGAACAAGTTATAGGATGTCTATACACAACACACCTGAGATACTAAAGTTACTTCGTAATATTGATGAGAATAATATAGACACAGCGCCGCTCGCCATACAAAACTACTTTTATAAGGAGATGCGGTTACGCGATAACGTATCAGATTTATTGGCTAATGGTCCAAGACGCTCATGTGTTGTATCAGATAGATTAACGCTAAGACCACACCAGCAACTTGGCCGTGAATTAGCAGAATATTATGATAGGTTTGCATTTTTCTATGACACAAGAACTGGTAAGACACCGCTTGCGCTAACTATAATAAAGGATGACATTGTAGCTAACCCCTCACATAAGTGGTTGGTTGTGTGCCCGTTGATACTTATCTACAATGCTTGGCTTGAAGATGCTGCGAAGTTCTTTCCTGAAATAAAAATCGTTAACTGTCATGCTCAAACAAAGGCTAAGCGTATAAAGGCAATGCAACAGCAAGCTAATATATACGTTACTAATACTGAATCATTTATAAACTACAAAGAGTACCTCGATAAAATGGGCTTTCATGGTGTGTTTGTAGATGAGAGCTCAGATCTTAAGAGCCCAAGATCAAAAGTAAGTAAAGCAATGGTTGAATTTGCACAAACAGTGAATAGATTCTATTTATTATCTGGCACACCAGCGCCAAATGGCGAATGGGAATATTATATGCAGATGCGATGCATAGATTACTATGGCTGGCAGCCAAGTTACACCCAGTTTAAAGAGAGATATTTCATAAACCTATCATATGAGCCTCAGTATGAAAAGCTCGCGCTTAGACCAGATATGAAGGATGAGTTATATAGCAGAATTAAAAAATATTCTTTATATGTAGATAAAGAGGATGTCCTAAACACGCCTGGGCGTACGTTCCATGAAGTCGAATATGAAATGCCTGAGGAGCTGATGAAGCACTACAGAAAGCTTAAGAATGAATTGTATGTAGAGCTTGGTAATGATATAAGAATAACTGCTCCAAGCTCCGCAGCAAAACTAAACAAGCTAAACCAGGTTACTTCTGGTTTTATACTAGATACTCAAGCGGCGAAGGAGAATAAGTTTTATGGTACTGAACTGGCCGAATGGTACTTACTGGATAATTGGCGGTTTAAGGCACTCGAAGACTTACTTCAGCAAGATAATATCAAAGGAGAACAAGTTCTTATCTGGGCTAACTACAGAAGAGAGTTCGAGATTATTCAAAGCATTCTCGGCAAACGGTGTGCCTGCGTTTATGGAGGAACTAACCTTGCTGAAAAGAATGAAGCAATTAGAAAATTCAAGGCCGGGGAGATACAGTACCTGATTGCTAATCCGGCTTCGGCTGACAAGGGCTTAACGCTTACCAACTGTCACATAGCAATATATTTTAGTCTTAATTGGTCTTATGAACTTTTTAAGCAGTCATACGATAGAATATACGCGGATAAGTCTATACAGCCAAATCATTGCCACTATTATATAATGATGGCTAAGCACACAATAGATTGCATATTGTATAGAGAGGTTCTTCAGGGTAAGGGTAACGCAAGCTACTCTGTACTTAACCATCTTAAATCGGAGGCGATTACTGATGCGCATAGACTCTAGGGTATATACAGACGAAGCCGCCTTACTAAAGGCTGTAATAAGGTGGCTTGAACCGCAACAACGCAACGGTATAAAAGTTATACGTGTCTGCGACAGATACCATTCTGGATACAGCGACTTATTCATATGTGCAAGAGGCCGTTTCGTGGTTGCCGAGTTAAAAGATGACACAGGTACAGCGACGCCGCACCAAGAGATATTCATTAAAGAGATGATTGCAGCTGGTGCAGTGGGAGGAATCTGTAGAACTGTGAAGGACGTTGCAGACCTTATTGAAAAAGCTTTATATTGTCAATGTGGCCACACAGGCTCGCTACTTAAGTACTGTGCATATTGCGGTAAAGAAATACAGTACGAAGGAGAAGACTATGGATAAGATAATAGAGGACAATGCGGGTTTAATATTCGCGCAACTTAAACGTTTTAATGTTATGCATGACCCTGAAGCGCAGAGTATAGGCTACGAGGCCTTATGGAACGCCGCTATAACATATGATGAATCCAAGGGCTATAAGTTCTCAACGTACGCTACGTGCTGCATCTACAACGCGCTTGGCTCATACATACGGACGCTAAACAGAAAGCGCCAGTTAGAAGTTGCATCATATAACAACATAGCTTACCAAGAAGATGGGACCAAACATGAATATTTAGAGTTGCTTTCAACTAATATTGTAGATACAGAACAAGAGCTATTACAGAAGGAGCTTTATTGCACTCTAAATAGAGCTATACAAATATCGTATGATAGATTGACAAACCCAAAGCACAAGGCAGTTATTAAGGTGTGGCGCGATGCTGAATACAATATCTCAAATAAGGAGATAGCTGCAGCCGTAGGAGTCTCTCAGCCGTATGTCAATCATATTATAAATACATTTAAGAATAGTGTCAAAAAAAGAATGAGGGGGTATTTCAATGAATGAAGCTGCTAAAGTCATTAGTCTAATTCAAAGAACGTCAAGTTACAATGACAAACAGTACTTACTTAAAAAGAATGAGAATGTGCCGGGACTTAAGGAGATACTGAGATTTATCTATGACCCGTATAACAAGACAGGCATATCAACAGCAAAGTTAAACAAAGCTCTTGCAGAGTTTAAAGGCACAGGCGAAGAAGCTTCTATAACGTATCGTGATGCAATAAAGTATTTCAAGTCACATAATACAGGTACAGATTATGATCTGGCGATGGCAGCACGTTTTATTAACTGCACCAAAGCTATGTATTCAGATAACCCGTTTGCAGAAGAACTTGCTAAAGCAATAGTTACACAAGACCTACAGATAGGTGTAACAGCTAAGACCTTAAATGCTGTATACGGCAAGAATTTTATCCCTACTGTGGGATGTATGCTAGGTACTAATATTACTGACATACCCGCGCATAAAATAAAGTGGCCATGCATAGTGACTGAGAAACTGGACGGTATACGCAGAATACTTATAAAAGAAAATGGCGTATGTAGATTATTCAGTAGATCTGGACATGAAGATACTGGTTTAGTAGATATAATGGAAGAGGCCCGTTATCTACCAGATAATCGTGTCTATGATGGTGAGCTATTAGCAATAGGTACTTTTAAAGACTCTGTAGCCCTTAGACAAGCCACGAACTCGCTTGCGAGTACAAAAGGCATTAAGCACGGCTTGACCTATAATATCTTCGATATGCTGCCCCTTGAGGACTTCTATAATGGAGTATCAGAGGACAACGCACTGGTTAGAAAGATTCTGTTGGGTGCTACGTTAATGGATGATAGTATACAAAACCTGGGTCTTGATGAATGGCCTAAGTTCATCGCCTCATATGGCGTGCATAAAAACTTACAGTTTATAAAACCTGTGCCTATTCTAGGATTTGTTAAGAGCATGGCTGAGGTTGAGCCAATAGTTGCAGAGATATGGGCCAGAGGCGGCGAGGGAGTAATGCTTAACTGCGCCGAAGCGCCTTATGAGTTAAAGAGGTCCAAGTCACTGCTAAAGGTTAAACGTACAGAACAGTACACTCTTAAGGTTGTAGATATGATTGAAGGCACTGGTAAGTTTGAAGATATGCTGGGTTCTTTAGTGGTAGACTACAAAGGTAACAAGCTCGGAGTCGGCTCTGGTTTCTCCGACGCACAGCGTATAGAAATATGGGAAAATCCTGAGAAATACATTGGTAAGTTCATTGAGATTGACACCTTTGGTGAATCAACAAACCAGCAAGGTACCAAGTCACTTAATTGCCCAATATTCAAGCGCTTCGTTGGGGAGGTAGAATAATGTGAGGTTGAGCATGGATGAAGTGAGGAAACAGCATGAAAGCACTAAAAAGTTATATGAACAAGGATTACGGGGTGCAACAGCAAACGTTGAACAAGTGCTTGACTTATTTGATACGATTGAAGCCCTGATCGCCGAAAAGGACAAACTTATAGAATTACTTAAAGCAGCAAGAAGCCGTTTGCCAAACGTTATGCGATTTTGTGTTTGTGGCAAATGTAAATCTTGCGGTGAGCAAATACCTTATACGAACCATATATATTGTGATCATTGTTTAATAATCTTAATCGACAAGGTGATAGGAGGGAAGGAAGGGTGAGTTATTGGTATTGTCCAAACTGCAAAATAGAACTTGACGGCTGCCATGTTACATATGAAGAAAAGTGCGAATATTGTGGTTCGTATGTTTTGTCTGTGCCTGAAACTATATCACAAGAAGAGCTGGACGAGTTAATCAAAGCCAAAGCAGAAGGGCGACTGAAAATATTGCCTGTAAAAAAGCGCTCCGCACAGCGCTAAAAATAGAAGGAAAGGTGGTGTAATCTCCAGGACATATCTCTTTCGCCCTGCGGTGCGGCGCAGGGTATTCCTGGAGACATATCAGGCTTTATAGTATTCGCATGCTGTGATTGAATTAGTTGAGGAAGAAGGAGGTAAACCTTGTTATGAAGGTAAAAATTAAGCACCTGAAACCTGGTACTGTTTTCAATGCCGGCCCTGTGGCCGTTAGAGTTTTGGAGCATTTCCCAGATGGGAAGACCTTGGTAATAACTGATGAATGTGTCGCTGACAGGCCTTTCACCTGTCAGCCCTTCAAGCCTAACAAGCTTGAAGATTGGAAAGGGAACAACTGGAAGATAAGCATACTTCGTACCGACTTAAATAGTAACTTTTTGAATAGCTTCGACGAAGCCGGCGGACCAATACTGTCGGAAAACATCCTTCTGGCAAAATGGGACCTCACCGACAACGCTGGCAATAACACTTATGGAAGCGTAACCGATAAAATCGCCCTACTGACGGAAGCCATGTTCAGAAAGTACAGCGAACAAGGGCTTCTTGACTTAAGAGATTGGTGGTGGTTAATCACACCGTACGCTGGCAGTACGTACCACGTGCGGTGTGTCAACACGGACAACGCGCTGTTCAATTATGATGCATACCATGGAAACTGGGGCGTTCGTCCGGCTATGTTTGTAGAATCGGAAATCGAGGTAGAGGTCGAAGAAGACGAAGTCAATCTTTCCGATTCGACACTTCTTGAAGACTTCACAACCAGACAGCTTATTGAAGAACTTTTCAGGCGAATAGGCGCGAAAAAGGAGGTTTAGGTTTAACATGGGAGGATTTGTTATCGATGAAACCGGCAAGGTTGTAATTCATATCAGCTCACCTGACTTACTGACACAAGAGAGTATTGATTTCTGGGAGAAGGAATATGGCATCGAATTGCGATGCGATATATGCAACGCCCGGTTACAGCCCGGGGACCAAAAAGATCATTTCTGGCCGTACTTTTCGGACCGTAACCGCTGTAAGAGGTGTCTGGAGAAGGAAGGCTGGTAGGAGGTAAACCATGAACCGTTATCGTTGTCCCGCATGTGGCGGGAATCAATACACGTCATCGGACACAGCGGAGGGGTGCATCTTCTGCGGACACCAGGGGGAACTGGAGAAAATGCTGGAGATGGAAAATGAAAGCGAGGGAACTAAATAAGGAGGGATTAACTTGATTGAGAAGATATATAGAAACAAATACATGGTCAGAAACAAATACCTGGCAACATGCGACAATTGCGGAACAGAGCAAGAGTGCGATAGCTGGTCAGATGTAATGGCCTTCATGAACTATGAAGGATGGAAAACAAGATTGGTTGACGGGGAATGGAAGCATTTTTGCCCAGAATGTGTGGAGAGTGAGGTCGATGCCTAAAGTGATATTAGAGTTGCCGGAGTTGCCGGAGGGTTGTAGAGAATGTAAATTGAGCAAATGGGAGACATGGGAATATGACATAGATACATGGACAAATGTATTAGTTTGCGCTGCATTAGGTGAGGAATGCTCAGACGAAGGCAGACGGCCAGACTGTCCGCTAAAGCTGGTGGAGGGGAAGGAGGTCGAATAACGTGAGGTTGAGCATGGATGAATCCGTAATGGAAGGTGGGCATTTGACGCCAGAGGAAATTAAGCAGTTGTGGCAGGAGAATGAGCAACTACAGGCACATGTGGCACGGATGAGGGAAGCATTAATATTCACAAAAGAAAAAATATATGAACAATTGTCTAATTATGTTAATGACCCAAAGAAGTTTAAGTATAGCGCAATAAGCATTGAATGTGTACAGAAGATTATAAGAGCTCTTGCTTAATAGATGGGGTTAAAGCGAGGTGGTCAAAATGCTTACGAAAAGGAGGCGTCACTATGACATATATACTAATATCATTTGCGTTACTTATATCGCTTATATGCTTGGGCAATGGTATGAGAAAAGGAGCTACAAAGTTTGACTTAATTGCGAACATGGTGTTCAGTGTTGTATTCTTCGTGTTAGCAATTTTAATACTGATAGGAGGCACGATATAATGCTTGCAATAGCTATAGATGGCGCTTGTCGTAGAAATGGCAAGCCAGATTGTGTATCAGCTGGAGGAGTATTTATAATGTGTATGGATGAGAATCTTAACCTCATCAACACCGCACTGCTATCCAATTATGAATTGAAGTCTACGAATCAACGTGGTGAACTACTGGCTTTGCTTACGGCCTTAGACTATGTATATGAGGCGCAGCAGCACGCTCAGATCATTACTGACTCTGAATATCTGTTTAATGCTATGACTAAGGAATGGTACAAGAACTGGATGAATAATGGTTGGATAACAGCCTCAGGAGCACCAGTTAAGAATAAAGATATTTGGGTTGAGATTATGAATGCTCAAATGAGATGCGAGAAGGCCGGCTATGAAGTTACCTTTTATTATATCAAAGGTCATGCAGTATCATTTGGAAAAGTGACAGCTAGTAAGCTTATAAATCAAGACAGCTCAGGAAGGCTACTGTATGACGCAATCAAGACACGTGTTGAAAGCACTACACTTAAAGAAGGCATATATGACCAGATTGTAGAGCTATCCGTGAAAAATAACGGTTTTGTGTTAGACACAGACACACTCAATAGATTCATAATAGCTAATACTGTTGCAGATGCTGTGGCAACAAGGTGCGTAGAGGCCGCAGATGCGTTAGTAAAATAAAATTTAGCCGTAAAATGCGGTATTTACTTATTCCATTAAATATGATATAATTATAAATATAGAGGTTAAAACCTTTATAAATACAAGTAAAGGAGGTCTTTTCAACTATGAAAGACAAAACTAAAGACTTGGTAGTTAAAGACGAAACTACCGAATTAGTAAATCAGACTGGGATGCCGCTTGGCTTTGAGGATGACGATGCCAGTGATATGATTATCCCACGCGTCAAGGTGATCCAAACACTAAGTCCTGAACGCAAGGACAAAATCGCTAATGAGGGCGACATTATCAATTCACTCACTAAAGAAAAACTTAATGGTAAAGTGTTTATTCCTGTATTTAAGTTCAACAACAACATCTGGTGGAAAGATCGTTCAGAGGGAGGCGGTATTCGTTGTATCGCTAGAGACGGTAAAGTCGGCACAAGATCCGATGGAACAACTTTAGTATGTGCATCCTGTAAGCGTTGTGAATTTGATAACACTAAGCAGGGCAAGGAATCACTTCCTACATGCACGAAATATATTAACTTCTTCGGATTTTTTGCCGGTGAGCGTATGCCAATCATTCTAAGCTTTGCAAAGACTAGCTACAATGAAGGCAAGAAGCTCTATAGCTTAGCTAAAGTAACAATGCAAAACATGTGGAACTATGGTTATGCGTTGACTGAAAAGCTTCAAGCTAAGGGCGGAAATGAATGGTACATATGTGTACCTACTCCAGCAGGCCCCACTGAAGAGTCTGACAGAGAATTTGGCTTAGCACTGTATAAGATGTATCGTAATTCAATTCAGAATATTGAGTACGATATGGAAGACAATACTTCAGCTAGTACCCCCGATCCAAACATAGAAGCAACAGAATTCTAATCAGTTCTGCAGAGGGGTGCATCTGCACTCCTAGTCTTTTTTGAGGGGTGGGTAATATTAGATGGAGTGAATATACGAATAGGATTTTAGCCGAGGTTGATAATGAAGCATTTTTCCTGAGCATATTAAACAATGTGCAACGCAGAGGTCAAGAATGCAAAGCAGAATGTCCCTTCAAAGATCTACACGAATCCAAAACAGACAATAATCCATCTCTTACAGTTAACTTAGCAAAAGGTGTTTATTATTGCAACAGCTGCCATTCCAAGGGCAATATCCACACAATGCTTCGTGCAATAGAAGGGTTGTCTAGTGAGGAGGCGTGGTTTAAACTTGGCGATAGCCTTAAAATTCCTAGACCTGATGGTACTAGACCTACACGACCAGATATTGAACCAGGGCTGGCTCAGCATTATCATAAAGCGCTGATGAGCATGACTGGACCTATCCGCGACGTACTAAGAGAACGCAGAGGCTTAACAGATGACACTTTAAAAAAGTTCAAACTAGGATGGGACGGGGACAGGATTACTATACCAATATATGATGAGTTCAATGTATTGGTAAACTTTAGGCGTTACAAATGGAACTCAACGGATGACCAATGGAAAGTACTTAACTATGTAGATGAGTATGGTAACACTTATGGTGAGGTACGTATCTTTGGTATAGATCGTGTGTTAGATGACTCAATTGACTACATAGTATGGTGCGAAGGTGAGATGGACCGCATCATCGCTGAGCAGTATGGATTTCCTGCTGCCTGCGCCACTAGTGGTGCTGGTACATGGAAAGCTGATTGGACTAGGCTATTCAGGAACAAGAAGCGTGTATATCTTGCCCAAGATAACGATGAGGCAGGCAGGAACGCTACCAAAAAGCTATGCGAGAAGCTCTACAGAGTTGTGGACGTTTTTGTAGTTAATTGGCCCAGCGACTTTCCTGTTAAAGGCGACATAACTGATTTCTTTGTAAAATGCAATCAGACGGCAGAAGACTTTCAGGCACTTCTAGATAACGCAACTAAATACATCGACCCCTTGCTTAAAGAGGACAGGGTTGCTGATGAGAGCGAAGCTATAGAGGTACATTTGTCTGAGAGTTCAGACGCTACACTATACGGAAAAAGAATCAGAGTACCTGTAATGGTTAGCGGTAAAGATAACACGCCATATCTATGCCCTAAACGCATAAAAGCATTCTGTGGTGATGCTGCAGATGGTGACAATAAGAAGTGTGCAAAGTGCAATCTATCAGTGCACGCAGGTGAGTTAATCTTCACAGTTGAGCCATCTAATAAGGACTTGATGAAACTAATAAAATGTACAGATAAGCAGCAGCAAGCGATCATATATGAGATGCTTGGTGTAAATGCAAGATGTGATCGCTGCAGGATAGACATTGAAGAGTACATGAATATTGAAGAAATTAGATTGATTCCTAAGGCAGAAGCTAACTTTGGATTCTCTAAAGAGCATGAATATGTAGTTCGTACAGGGTACTGCATAGGAAATGATCTAAAGACAAACAAGCGGTATACAATGGCTGGTTACATGTATCCAGATCCATCATCGCAATATGCTACATACATATTTGATAAGGTGTACCCAGAGAAAGACTTAATAAGCGATTTCGAACTCAATGATGAAGTTATAGAGTATCTTAAGCTGTTCCAAGTAACTGATGGTCAAACGGTACAAGATAAATTCAAAGAGATACATACAGATCTTGAGAGAAACGTAACGTATATCTGGGAACGAAGTAATGTAGCATTTGCTGTTGATTTAATATATCACACAGTGCTTAACTTTTATTTTCAAGATCAGTTTGTAAAACGTGGCTGGGGGGAGCTACTGATAATTGGCGACTCAGGCCAAGCGAAAACTACTATTGTAGAGCGTCTGATGCAGCACTACAGACTAGGTGAATTACATTCAGGTGAATCATCTAGAAGAACTGGGCTAGTATACAATATGCAGCAGAACAACAAAAGGTGGTTCTTAGTTTGGGGAGCATTTCCGTTAAATGATGGAGGACTGATAGCCATTGATGAACTATCAGGACTTAGCGAAGAGGACCTCGCAATACTGTCAGATGTAAGATCAAGCGGAATTGCAAAAGCAACTGGAGTTATTACAGCAGAAACTACAAGTAGAACTAGAGCCATCTATATATCAAACCCTAGAAATGGCAGACCGCTTAACTCAGAAACTTATGGGGTTAATGCAGTCCTTAAACTCATGGGTAAAGCGGAGGATGTCAGACGTTTGGATCTTGTTATATCAGTGGCCTCAGGAGACGTTGATCCGACTCTCGTTAATAGGCCGCTTAAAGACATGCCTGCCGTGCCACATGTGTACACGTCTGATGCTTGTAATGCTAGGGTCCTATGGGCCTGGAGCCGTAGGCCTGAGAATATCAAAATAACAGAAGAGGCAACGCAACGCATACTTAGCAAGGCCACCGAGATGGGCGCATATTACACATCGAAGGTGCCTATAGTTGAAGCGGCTGACCAGAGACTTAAGATAGCCAGACTAGCCGTTTCTGCGGCATGTTGTGTATGTTCTACAGATGAGACATTTGAAAATGTAATAGTTAAACCTGAGCATGTGGACTTCGTTGTAGATTTCATGAATAAAATTTATAAAGCAAAAAGCTTTGGGTATGATAAACTAAGTGAACAAGAGCGCTTAACATCAGACACATCAGAATCTAACATTACTAAGCTTAGAGCTATGTTCCTTACATTACCATTAGTAGACGCTAATGAGATGGCTAAAATATTGTACCAGTTGCCTTACTTTAGTCGTGCTACACTTGAAGACTACACGGGACTAGCAAAGGATGATCTTAGGCTATTGCTCAAGTTCTTAACTACGCAGCACCTTGTAGATAAATTCAAAGGTGACTATCGTAGATTACCGCTTGGTACCCAGTTGTTTGAGAATCTTACAACAGTTCCTATAACCAGAGAAGAAATAGAAGCGGCGCGTAAAAGCTACTACGCACCATCAGACTTTTAGGAGGTCGAGGAAAGTGAAGTTAGAAATTGAAATTGATGAAGCCTACATAGCCGAATTGGTATCTCAGGAAATCGCAAGACGCATTGTTGAAACGCATGGATATGAAAATCACGAAGCAAGATATGGAATAAGGGAAGGTGTAGACAAAGGAATCAAGCAATATATCTATTCAAAGAAAGATGCAATAATCGACAGGGTTGTAGATAGAGCGACCGTTGAAATTGTTAAGAAGGGTTTGCCTAAGTTGCTAGAAAATATCGTAAATACAAAGGAGGTTTGAATGATAGAATATGAACAATTATTAGCTAAGCCACAGGGTAGCCTTGCAGTTGCCGCTCTAAAGAAGCTGACTAATTGCCACGTGTATAGTACAGTAACACAAGAAGAAGACGAGGAGGCCTGGTTGAAGGCCCGAACTATAGGGATAGGCGGCTCTGATATAGGAGCTATATGTGGTGTAAGTCCATTCTCTTCAGCTAGACAGGTTTACTTAAATAAGACAGGGCAATTTCAAGATGCACTTAAACCAAACGCCGCAGCACAAGAACGTATGCACTTTGGACATCTGTTAGAGCCTGTAGTAGCTGATGAGTACGCAAGACGGACTGGTGCAAGACTACTAACTATCAATGCTTTACTGCAACACAATGAGTACCCTTGGGCTATTGCTAATATTGATAGGCTTATTATTGATGAAGAAGGCAATCCTATTGGTGTGCTTGAGTGCAAAACTACAAGTGAGTACAATAATGATGCCTGGGAAAGCGGTGACTTACTTACGTCTTACATATACCAACTAAATTGGTACCTATGGATATTAGGCTTGGAAAAAGGCGTATTTGCTTGCCTTGTAGGTGGCAATAAATTTTATCACTATGACGTATTCAGAAATGATGAGCTACTGAGAGATACAATAATACCAGCGGCTAAAAGCTTTTGGTATGACAATGTATTGGCCCTCAAAGAACCTGAGATGCAATCTACTGATACAGAGTTTGCAAACGGTATTTATAGTTCAGTAGTTAAGAACTCAGAAATTATACTTGACGACGACATATCAAATGACTTAGCAGCTACTATCCTTGATTGTAAGGCAAAGATTAAAGAACTGACAAAGACAATGGAAGAAGCGCAGAACAGACTTAAAGATCGCATTAAAGATAAAGAGATAGCGTACACCAAAGATTATACAATCAAATGGTCACCTAGGGCACAGAATAGGGTAGACACAGAAATGCTAAAAACGCAGTTCCCTGAAATATACGAGAAAGTTCTAAAACGCATTGAGTTTAGAGCTATGTATGTAAAAGGAGGAGCTTAAAGTATGCCAGTAAATCCATTAGAGCATATGCTCAAAATGCAGAAAGAATTTCAGGATCGCGTCGACCCGCGCTACAACAGTGGCTTAAAAGAACGCGCGGCATTCCTTAGAGACCACTTCGTATTCTGCAATCAGGAACTACATGAGATGCTGTATGAGGTACCATTTTTCAAACACTGGAAGAACTACAGTAATATGACAGATGAAGAGATTGCTGAGGCATTTGATAAAGCAAAGAATGAGCTGATTGACGCTTGGCATTTCTTTATGAATTTATCAATAGGTCTAGGTATGGATGCAGAAGAGTTCTATCAACGTTATTTAGATAAGCATAAAGAAAATATAAGGCGCCAAGATGAAGGGTACGACCACACTATGAAACATATTTAAGGGGGATAATCATGACTAATAAAGTTGTTAATTTACCAGATGCCTGCACCGTCCGTATGGACAGTGCGCTATACGAGTCAGATGACTTCGTAGCAATATTGTCAAAGAAAGACGGCGACACGGCAATATTCTATAACACTGACGCGTTAACGCTAGGCATGGCTTTTAAGTTAGTTGCTAAGGAATTTGTTAAGTGCGTGGAGCAATGCTCGCCATCAGAGCAACAAGAGATAGAAGCTATACTATGTGATGCAAATATAATGGAAAGGTTGCGTGGGGCTGATGAATAGAATAGAAGTTAAGATACTAAATCCAGACGCAGTAACGGATGCTGAACGCATGATGGTTGCAATGGCTCGCCTAACACAACGCGGACATAACATTAGTAATATGAATGACTTTCTGGAACTACTGAACAAACCATATTCTGATAAACTTGTAGATTCTATGGTGTCGTTACCCCATCCAACCATCCAGAAGTTTGGCATTATAAATGTTGCTGTAGTTGGGGCGTCGCGTCGCTTCTTAGCACAAATAACACGGCATCAAAATGAAGTCAAGTTTATGTCTGGCTCATTACAGTATTCTGATTATTCTGGTAAGGCACAGTTCGTTGTACCTTATGAGATAATTAAATATGATAATGAAAACCCAGGCAAGCATGTTACAGACCTCTACATAGATGGTTGCTTAAGAGACTTATCTGAATATGAAGACCTTGTAAAATTAGTTGGTAGAGATGCAGCAGGCTATAAGATGCCACAAGGCATGCGTAATGTGCTATTGATTTCGGCCACGCCATACCAATTAAAGCATATGATACGTCAACGAACTTGTAACAGGAATACGCTGGAGACCCAGTATGTTATGTTGTTAATATGGGAACAGCTATGGAGGCTAAGTAGCATGTACCATGACTGTGGACCATTCTGCACTACAGGCAGCTGCCCAGAAGGTAAGATGTGTTGCGGTAAACCATTTGGCGGATTAGCAAATCCTACGGTGTTACTGGATACGCGATTCAAATATATCAGGGGGAGTAAGTTGGCTATCGATAAAGAATATGGCAAGTACATTGTTACTTGCGACATGTGTGGTGATACCTTACCGGCTGAAGACACTCACAATGATGCTAGACGCGCAGTTAAGGAAGCTGGTTGGAGCACTAAGATTGTAGCCGGTGAATGGATAAATATCTGTCCCGCTTGTGAGGAGGTGTGACATGATTATACTTGTTGAAGGTCCTGATGGTGCAGGTAAAACCACAATTATCAAGCAGTTAATGGAAAGTCTTCCAGGAAGTTTCTATAGACACTTCAGCAATCCTAAGACCGAAGAAGAGGCTGATAATTACTGGAAGGTATATGCAGAAGCTGTAAGTTCAGCAGACCCAACTAAAGTGCACATATTTGATAGAAGCTGGTATTCTGATGTTGTGTACGGACCAATCTTTAGAGGTAGACTAGAGATGGATCCAATGCATGTTAAGATGTTAGAAGCTCTAGTAAAGACGCATGGCGGAGGTTTTGTAATTTACTGCACAGCACCACTCAAGACCTTATGGGCACGCTGTAAGCAACGTGGCGAAACCTTTGTGTTGTCAAAGGATAAGCTGGATGAGGTGTCCAGATCCTATGCCCACGTAATGGCAACTCAATGCGGCTTACCCGTAATACGATATGACACGGGTGCTACATGGTAGACCCTAAAATATGTGAGGGGTGTGGCTGGGTATATCCTATAACGCATCCCGATAAGCGGTGCCGCTTCTGCGGCACCCCATTTAAGAAAAGAATATGCAAGCTATGTGGGCAATTTGCAGAGGTTGCAAAGGGCGAAAATATATGCAAGAAATGTAAGAGCAAAAAGGTTATGGCTAGTACAACACCCGAGCAAGCCTTAGCAAAGTTACAACGCCATCGCGCTAGAGTACGTAAGAAGAACGAGGATAAATTTAATGCATGGCTTGAAATGATCAGTAAAGTTCGTAAACCAATCAAGACACTAACAGAAGATGAATGGATAAGAGCATGCATGCACTTTGGTTCATGTGCGACTTGTGGGTCTAGCTCTATAGATGCAAGAGGCATGTTTATACCATTCAAGTTCGGCGGAAGGTATGCAGCGTGGAATATTATACCGATATGTGACAAATGCGCCACAGCGCTTAAGTTCCAGCATAACCCATTCATTAGATATAAACCAGATATTCTAGACCCAATTGTAGAGTATCTACGCCCAATTCTTGAGGAGGCGATCAAATGAAACGTATTCTTAAGTACACTCTAGATATTGTTGACTATCAGGAATTAACTCTGTCAGATAATAGTAAAATATTATCTGTAGCTAATCAGAGAGATAATATAGTACTGTACGCACTGACAAATGAAGAACCAACTACATGTACTTACGCAATTATTATACATGGCACAGGGCATCCTGCCGATGACGTGATAGGTGCACAATTTATAGGCACAGTAAGTCTATATAATGGCTCATTGATGTTCCATGTATTCGCAAGGAGGATAAGTTAATGAACATGGCAAGACGTAAAGTATTCAAAGATTTTACAGCTAACTTGGCAACGTTATCTAAATGTACAGAGCGCAAAGTTGCGGCTATAATAACTGACAGCAGTATGTCACAGGTATATAGTATAGGTGTAAATGGCGGTCCTAAAGGTTTAGCAGATTGCATGTGCGTGTTGGATGGAAAGTATGGATGTATACACGCTGAAATAAATGCTCTTATAAAGTGCACTAGTACAGAGCCTGGAAAAATTATGTTTGTAACTTTAGCGCCTTGTAAGCAATGCGCCACAGCGATAATAAATGCACCAGGTGGATTTTCAAAAGTATACTACTTTGAAGATTGGAAAGAAGATTTTGGTATACAATTATTAAAGGCCTCAGGTATACATGTAGAACGTATATAATACACAGAACGTGTCCGTAATACATTAGGCGATAAAATATATTAAGGTATTCTACGGACTAGCAACATGTGTTATAATAATAAGGAGGTGTAAATATTGGCGCATATTATAATTACAACAACAGCTGAAGAGCATGCTAAAGTACTAAGTGCTTTAAAAGATCTTGAAGGTAAAACTGTATCAGTATCAGAAATAGCAAAGAAGGCTGGCATGAATCCTAACAGGGTACGATATGTAATATCAGACCTTGTAGATGCTGGGAAAATACTCAGAATACCTACAAAGGCATTCAATAAGCACTATATAAGATATAAGTATGAGATAGTGTCCTGAATGTGGAAAGCCTATACTAAATGCGGAGGGGTGCACAATGTGCCCGTCATGTGGGTTTTCTAAATGTAACTGAGTAGTAATGAGAGGTTTGTCCAAACTATAAGTTATATTCTATTACCACGAAGGTAGTTTACGGCTGCCTTCATGTGTAATATAATTATAATGAAGGAGAGTGATAGAATTGGCTATAATCAGACCAAAAAGGAAAGCCGTAATACAGAAGGGCACCGGCTATACCTACATAGCAGATTCTTTTGCTAAAGATCATAAGGTCGCTAACTTTTATGAAGTTGATGACCCACAAGAGATTCTACAACGCATCAAGCCATTTGAACTTTACAATCGCAAGTTTATTACATTTGATACTGAGACCCATGCACATTTCAAAAGTAGCAGCGAAGTGCCAAAGTCTGTTGTAAGAAGATGGGTAGGCTCAGGAAAATCGGCGCACCCACAAGACTATCCATTTTGTTTGTCTATATGTGACGGTAAGAATGCTTACACTATATATGACACAGTAGATAATGGTTTTGCAAAATTTAAGCAGTTGGCGCCATTATTCGAGGACCCAAGCATTGAAAAGATAGCCCATAATTGGAAATTTGATGCGCATATGTTTGCTAATGCAGGCATGAAGATAATAGGAAGGGTACATGATACTGTAGTTCTAACTAAGTTAGTAGATGAAAATAGGCATTCATTTCAGCTAAGGGATATTGCGGCTACGAAAAAAGGTGGCATAGTAAAGTTTGAGTATATGGTCGATGCATACAAACAAATGAACAAAGTGAATGATTATCGTCTAATACCGCGTGAGTTATTATCCGAGTACGCAAATGCTGACGTATGGAACTGCTATCTTGTGTTTGTAGATGAATACCCAAAACTCATAGCAGACGACCTAGTTGAGTTATATGACAGAGAATGCGAACTTATGATTGCACTATATGCAATGGAACGATACGGCATGCGTACTGACCCAAGCTATGAGGCCCCTTTGAAAACAGAACTACAACAGGTTACTGATGATGCAGAACGCGCTATATATGAAGAGGCTGGCGGCATGTTCAATATAAATTCTGGTAAGCAACTGTACGATGTTTTAATGAACTTAGGCATAAATAAGAACTGGATAGGCATGACTGATAAAGGTAACCCTAAGTTAGACAAGGATGCATTAAACACATTAGCTGAAAAGTACGATGTGTCGATAGTACAAAAGATACTTGAGTACAGAAAGAATGAGAAATTGCTAAATACTTACGCTGTAGGTATATATGACCAAAAGGACAGCGAGGACAGGGTGCATTGTAGTATAAACCAGACAGAGGCAACTACAGGTCGCATGTCAATAATTAAACCAGCGTTACAAACACTGCCAAAGAAAGATAAGCGTATAAGACGTGTGTTTATTCCAGATCCAGACTATGACTTATACTTTATGGACCTAGACCAGGTTGAATACAGACTATTTGCACACTATGCAAAGATACCAAGCTTAATAGAGTCCATTAAAAAAGGTTACGACGTGCATGCAGCAACAGCGGCTATGATATTCCATGTAGATATTGACGAACTAATAAGCAAGATAAACGCCGGAGACCCGGCCGCAAATGACATGAGAAGTAAAGGTAAGACAATAAACTTTGCACTAATATATGGTGTTGGTCAGGACCATCTTGCAGAGCTGCTTAAGTGCACAGTTACTGAAGCAACCAATCTTAAAGTTAATTATTTTTCGCAGATGCCTGAAGCCCAAGCATTTATCTCCACAGTACACCAAGTAATAAAAGCACGTGGTTTTGTAAAGAACTTCTATGGTAGGCGTCGCCGCCTCGACCCTGATGATTGCTACAAGGCTCCTAATGCACTGATTCAAGGATGTGCTGCTGATTATATCAAGTCTAAGCTTGTGAATATGTTTAAGTACATTCAATACCACAATCTTAAGACAAAGCTATTATTACCAATACATGATGAAGTTATAGTAATGAGCCATAAAGACGAACAAGAGCATATACCTGTGTTAAGATGGCTATTATCAGATTTCAAATCATTTAGGTGCCCTATAACGGCCGGCATTGAAAAAGGAGCACCATCATGGGGTCAGAAAGTTAGCTCAGAAGATATAGGATTTAAAGAGCCAGACGATATGAGCTTCTTATCGTATAATGTGTATGATGGCAAAGTGTTTGATATATACAAGGAGGAGGA
>Ga0134101_1000337_pt1 | contig 56243 bp, 52 predicted proteins | sample 12_3_2metaG_FD_94446 | JGI IMG/M metagenome (GOLD analysis project Ga0134101, IMG submission 94446) | Switchgrass degrading microbial communities from high solid loading bioreactors in New Hampshire, USA - 12_48_3.3_201_A2 metaG | ecosystem: Engineered > Bioreactor > Semi-continuous > Anaerobic...
AGATAGTGATAAATTCTTACCTGGCCTTCGTAGTTTAGCCGAGGCTATCCATAGCGAAGGAAGTGTGACTTTTTTACAGATTCAGCACGGAGGTAGGCAATGTACTCCTTCTTCTACTGATGGCTTACAGCCCGTAGCTCCTTCTCCTCTTGCTTCTTCTTTTGTTCAGGTGGTGCCTCGAGAGCTAAGTAAAGACGAGATTAAGAGGCTGGTTAAAAAATTTGCTGAGGCAGCTCTGCGAGCTAAAATAGCAGACTTTGACGGAGTGGAAATCCATGCTGCCCATGGTTACCTTATTGCTGAATTTTTATCTCCTTATTCCAATCATCGAAGTGATGAATATGGAGGAAGCCTGGAAAATAGGATGCGCTTCTTGGAAGAAATCATTCAGGAAGCCAGAAAATTAACTGGAGAGGACTTTGTTTTAGGTGTGAGACTCAGTGTAGATGAGTTTGTCCCCGGAGGCTTGAAATTAGAAGAATCGCGAGAAATTGCTCGTCGCTTAGAAGAATTAGGAATTAACTACCTTCACGTTACTACTGGTAACTATGATTCTATATCCACTATTATAGAACCCTTTAATTTTGCAGAGGGTTGGCGAGTACATTTGGCAGAAGAAATTAAAAAAGTAGTTTCTATCCCGGTCATAACTGTAGGAGTAATTCGCCAACCAGAGATGGCTGAGGATATCATCGCCCAAGGTAAAGCTGATTTTGTGGCTATTGGTCGAGGTCTAATTGCTGACCCTGATTGGCCTAGGAAAGCTCGGAAGGGAGAGGCCGAAAATATCAACCGTTGTATAAGCTGTAATGTGGGTTGCATTGGGGAACTTTTAGCCAATGGTAAAGTCCATTGTGCTGTGAACCCTTGGGCCGGAAGAGAATTTGCATGGGGGGAAATGGAACCTGCTCGAAAAAAGAAAAGAGTAGTAGTGGTAGGTGGCGGCCCGGGAGGGATGGAGGCAGCGCTGGTTTCTGCTCAGAGAGGGCATGAAGTAATTTTAATAGAAAAGGAAAAAGAATTGGGAGGACAAATGCTCCTTGCTTCTCGTCCCCCTCATAAAGAGAAACTTTTATGGTTTAAAGATTATATGGAAAAACAGCTTACCAAATACGGAGCGAAAGTGGAAACCGGTAAAGAAGCAGATGCTAACTACATTTTATCTCTTTCTCCGGAGGTGGCCATAATTGCTACAGGAGGTCAACCTATAATCCCTGATTCTTGGCAATTGGACCCCTCTTTTGCTACTACTGCCTGGGATGTATTAAAAGGCCAAGTGGAAATCACCGGCAAACAGGTAATAGTTATAGGAGGAGGGTTAGTAGGTTGTGAAGTAGCTGCCTTTTTAGCTGAGCGAGACAACTGGGTGACTTTAGTAGAGATGCTTCCTCAATTGGCCTATGATGCTGAAGTTATCACTCGTATTGAGCTTTTACGGGAGTTGAACAAAGAAAACATAAAAATTATGACTCAGACCAAGTGTATTGATATTCAGGGAAGCAGGGTAGTTTATTTATGCGAGGGAGACCCTTCAGCCTTGGAATTACAAGGAGACTACTTAGTATTTGCTTTGGGGACTAAGTCAGAAAGAAAATTATATGATGCTTTAGTAGATAAAGTTCCCGAGCTGTATCTTATAGGCGATGCTCGTGCTCCTCGTCGGATTTATCAGGCAGTTTTAGAAGGGGCAGCAGTAGCTCGTAAGTTATAGGGTTGACCAAGAAACTACTGAGGGAATGTAGATCTTCCCTCAGTAGTTTCTGTCTTTTTATTCTGTCTTTAATTTTTTGGCTTTTGGGGTTGATAGGGGGTATTTTCCCCCTTATTGTTCCTTGTTTTTAATCTTACGCCGCAGACAGCTGGAGCGTTGTTCTCCAGCGTAATTGTTTCGAATTCACTGGTGGATATTTTTCTACCAGTAATTTTTGTTTTTGCTTTTCAAGGGTTATAAGGGGATTATGAAGGTGCTGCCTCTTCATAGTTTGTTAGGTATTGGGTGAAAATCGCGATGGCAGTTAATTACAACCGCTTTTCTAGCTAAATTATAATAATAATTAGCTGGAAACTTATCAGAAAAGAAAAAATTTGATACAATTGCAGAAATAATCGTACTAAACAAAAACCTAGAGACTAACTCTAAAAACAGAAGGTGAGAAATATGAGTGAAAAGAGAGTTTTTGTTTTCAACCCTGGGCCAGCAGCCTTACCGTTACCTGTTCTAAAACAAGTTCAAGACGAAATGTTGAACTTTAAGGGAACAGGAATGTCTATTCTAGAAGTAAGTCATCGCTCCCGAGAATTTGAAGATGTTTTGAATAGCGCTGTAGAAAGGATAAAAAGACTCCTTGGCCTGGATGAACGTTTCTACATAATGTTTTTGCAAGGAGGAGCAAGCTTACAATTCTCTATGATTCCTATGAATTGTGTAGAGAGCGGAAAACCTGTTGCTTATGTAGATACTGGCTACTGGGCAACAAAAGCAATTAAAGAAGCACAGAATATTGTAGATAATGTAGAAGTAACGGCTTCTTCTAAAGATAAAAATTATACCTATATTCCCAAGAAAATATCATTAGATAAGGATTTTTCCTATCTTCACATTACTGCTAATAACACTATAAAAGGGACTCAATGGTGGGAGTTTCCCAAAACAGGAAATATCCCTTTGGTTGCGGATATGTCATCGGATATCTTTAGTAGAGTATTTGACCCTAATCCCTTTGGAGTTATATATGCTGGAGCCCAGAAAAACGCTGGTCCTGCAGGAGTAACCATAGTCATTATTCGTAAAGATATGGTAGAGCGAGTTCCTCAACATCTACCTACCATGTTAAAATATTCCACTTTTACAGAAAGTAACTCTCTCTATAATACTCCTCCTTGTTTTGCAGTGTACGTGGTGGAATTAGTCACTAAATGGTTGGAAGAAACTATAGGTGGTATTGCTAAAATGGAGGAAATAAACCGCCAAAAAGCTCATTTGCTCTATGACTACATAGACAGTCAGGATTTTTATAAAAATCCAGTGCAGCCTGAGGATCGTTCCTGGATGAATGTGATATTTAGTTTGCCTTCTTCGGAATTAGAGGATAGGTTTATTAAAGAAGCTACTCAAGAGGGATTGATTGGTCTTAAAGGTCATCGCTCAGTAGGAGGTTGCCGTGCATCTCTCTATAATGCTGTTTCCTTAGAAGCGGTGAGGGTTTTGGTAGACTTTATGAAGGAATTTGCCCGACGAAATGGATAGTAAGATAGTTTTTAAAAGCATTTTATGATATAATGTCACGCGTGGGCGAATAGCTCAGAGGGAGAGCACTTGCCTTACAAGCAAGGGGTCGGAGGTTCAAGTCCTTCTTCGCCCACCATGATTTACAAGCCTTAAGTGATTTTCCATCCTTTTTTAACTCCTCATGGTGATCTTTTTATACTTGTTTACTTTTTAAAACTCTCTCCGGTTTTGTAGCTTGTTTTTTTAAGCTTTGGTATACTTTTGAAGTAAATATCTAAAATGGTAACAAAATATGCCGAGAGACTCCGAATTACTTTAAGATGTTCTTTTTTAGAGAAGAATGCTTATTTAGAAGAAGCATAGATAGGTTAAACTCAGGATTGGCCATTACTGCTACTATTGAAAGTTTATAATTCTTTTAGAGGAGGATGATATGAGAGGATTAAAGGGCTTGAATGATTTATGGGAAACCGCAAGGAGCGTGCTTCCTTTGGTTGTTACTCTTGCTTTTTTTCAACTGGTGGTGTTAAGAAAACCTATTAAAAATGTTAAGGAATTTATTATAGGAGTTTTGCTAAGTATATTTGGCCTACATTTTTTTCTAAAAGGTATCTCTATGAGTCTTTTACCTCTAGGTGATTCGGTGGGAGAGAATTTGGTAGTATTAGAGCGAAAATGGTTGATGGTGGCTGTGGCTTTTGTAGTAGGTTATTTTGGTACTCTTGTGGAACCGGCCTTAAAAACTCTGGCTTTAGAGGTTGAGGAAATATCCATAGGGGCTATACCTAATAGAGTTTTAGTTCACGCTGTTGCCGTTGGATTTGGCTCGGGAATGGCTATAGGAGTATATAAGATACTTAATAATATATCTTATGTAAAAATTGTAGCACCTTTGCTTTTAGTAATTTTCGTATTGATTTTTTTTGCACCGGAGGAATTTGTATCTATTGCCATGGATTCAGCTAGTGCCACAACAGGTCCGGTTAATATTCCTCTAAACATGGCTTTGGCAATAGGCTTAGCAAAGATATTAGAAAATGTTGATCCTTTGTTGTCTGGCTTTGGTATAGTGGGACTTACTTCTATTGGAGCGGTAATATCAGTATTGGTGTTGGGAATATTAGCGAAAATATGAGGGGAGCATGAGGCGATATGGATATTAAATGTATAATCGCTGTTGTTGAAAGGGGAAAGGCAGACAGAATCGTAGATAGAGCAAAAAAAGCAGGAGCAAAAGGAGCTACCATTCTTTATGGGAGAGGAACAGGACAATCAGAAGCACTGGAATTTTTTAATATCCACATTGAAGCGTCAAAAGAAATTATTTTAATACTTAGCGAAGTTAATGAATATAAGCCCATATATGATGCTATAGTTGAAGCAGGTAGGCTTAATGAACCAGGCACTGGCATCATATTCACTTTTTGGGTGTCTGAATTGCTGGGGCTGCATCATAGAGAGAACATAAACAAAAGATAAACTTAAGATTATGCTAAGAGTTTAAAAATTTGGGGCAGTGATAAAACTATTCTTAGTTCCTTGCCTGAAGAGACCGGGCGTTGATAGAGCTTTTGGTTGAAAAGAGCACTGTCTTATGCTATCATTTTAGTGGAGTTTGAAGTGGATATGGCCCTGCTTTGTTGGTGATGCCAGAGAAGGCTTTGAACCAACACCCTTGTCTTGGGAGCTTATTCGCTAACTGAGTTGAGGCTCGGTTAGGAGGGCACCCACCTTTTTGAGGACGAGGATCAAAGCGGTTGGCACACGGCAAAGCAGGGCCATTTAGTGTAAAGGAAACGGAGGAAGGAGTTGTTTGGTTGTGGAAAATGGTGAAAGAATGGAGTTAACCCATGAAGATTTAGGCGACATTCGTATGGTTCGCCCTGGTGATCTTGTAAAGGGCAAAGTAATTAAAAAAGGAGAGGAAAATTACTTTGTCAACATAAACTCCAAATCAGAGGGGTTATTACCTTTACGAGAGAAAATGATGGGCAAAGAAGGTGAAATGGAAAATCAGTTGGAAGAGGGTGATGAAACGTGGGTAGTAGTCACCCATATTGATGAACAGGGTTATGTATGGCTTTCTAGAGAGCAAGCTCGTTATCAAGGAGCTTGGATAGATATAGAGGAAAGCCAAAGCCAGAATAAAACTTTAACTGCTAAAGTTAAAAAGAAAGTAAAAGGTGGTCTCATTGTAGACGTAGGAGTTAATGCTTTTTTACCTGCTTCTTGTGTTGATATTACTCCCCAGAATTTAGATGGGTTTATAGATAAAAGCATTCCAGTTAAAGTAATTGAAGCTGATAGAAAAACTAAGAATGTGGTGGTGTCGAGAAAGGCGGTTTTGGAGGAAGAGAAAGAACGCCAGAAAAAAGAACTTTTTAGTTCTTTGGAAATAGGCCAGGTAAGGAAAGGAACGGTTAAGAACATCACCAGTTTCGGGGTTTTTGTAGATTTAGGAGGAGTTGATGGTCTTTTACATATTTCAGAAGTTTCCTGGAGGAAAACTCCGGGAAAGCTAGAGGCCCTCTTTCACCCCGGAGAGGAAATAGAAGTAAAGGTTATCGCTTTTGACCCGGAGAGAGAAGAGATATCTTTAAGCCTCAAGAGACTGCAACCTGACCCCTGGGAAGGTATAGAAGAGAGGATAAAACCTGGTGATATAGTTAAAGGCAAAGTGGTTTCTATTAGAGATTTTGGTGTATTTGTGGAAGTAGAAGAAGGCTTGGAAGGATTAATTCACATTTCTGATCTATCTTGGGGTTATGTAAAACATCCTCAAGAAGTGGTTAAAGTGGGAGATATAATAGAGGCTCGGGTATTAGAAGTAGATAAAAATAAAAGAAGAATTTCTCTGGGTATTAAACAGGTTTTGCCTGACCCCTGGGAAAATATAGAAGAGAAATATCCTGTGGGTAGTGTTGTCCGGTTGAGAGCAGCTTCGATTACTCCTCGGGGAGTATGGGGGGAGGTTGAAGAGGGAATAGAAGGACGGATACCATTAGAAGAGTTATCGTGGAAGAGAGTTAATCGAGCCAGTGAAGTGGTAAGGAGAAATCAAGTAGTGGAAGCAAAAGTTTTAGAGGTTGACACTAAAAACCGACAAGTCCTTTTGAGTATTCGACAACTTCGTTCCAATCCTTGGGAAGAGGTTAGCAAAAAGTGGAAAGTAGGAGATGTAGTAGAGGCGAAAGTGCAGAGATTGATGAACTTTGGTGCTTTTGTAGAGTTAGCTCCTGAAATAGAAGCTCTTCTTCCTCTATCTGAGTTAGATTGGGAACCAGTTAAACACCCTAACCAAATTCTAAAGAGAGGCCAAGCGTTGCCTCTTAAAATTATAGAATTTAATCCTGAGGAACAGAGAATCGTGGTTAGCCGGAAAGCAACTCTTCCTGACCCCTGGGAAGAAATTAAGAGCAAATATCCGGTGGGTAGCGTTCATCTCAAAAAAGTAGTTAGACTGGTGGATTTTGGTGCTTTTGTAGAGTTAGAAAAAGGGTGGGATGGTTTAGTTCATATCTCAGAAATTTCTAACCAGCGAATTTCATCTCCTTCTGAAGTATTAAAAGAAGGCGAAAAAGTAAGAGTGAAAGTTATAAAACTTGATGACCAGGAGAGAAAAATTGGCTTGAGTATCAAACAAGCTTCAGAAGAGGAAGAAAAAGATTATAGTTCTTCCAATGGTAGAATAACCTTAGGAGATATGGTAGGAGGTAAACTAACCGATCTTTTGAATAGTCTCAAAAAATGATAGACAGAGCTAACTCTTCTTTAGTGAGGGCTCAGAATGTTATCCAAGAGCTGAGAGAAGTAGCTTCTTCTTTTGAACAGGTAGCAGTAGCTTTTTCTGGAGGGATGGATAGCACTGTAGCCCTTTTCCTCTCTCTTCAAGCTCTAGGAAGAGAAAAAGTAATATCTTGTACTGTAGATTGGGATATTTATTTTCCTTCTTTAGCTCGAGAGAATGTTGACTACTGGGTAAACAATTTAGGAGTAAATCATATTTATCTTCCCGGGCGAAAAGTAATGGAAGAGATTATGAAAACTGGTCCCTCTTGCAACCGTTGCACTAAAAAAGCTAAGTTAGGAACTATCCGTCGTTATTTTGGGGATAAAGTTTTAATTGTGGGAGGCGCTAACCAAAGCGATAGCTGGGGTAAAAGAGGGGTAAAATTACTGAATAATACTTATTCCCCCCTTTTTGATTTTAGTAAAGAAGAAATTAGAGATCTGGCTTCTTTTTTCTCCCTTCCTTTACGAAGAATAGGAGAAAATAAACTCCGGGAGGGGTGCTTACTGAAGCATCTTTTAAAGCCCCTAATATCTCCTTATCATGCTCAAGCAGTGGTAAAGAGTAACGAGTTTCTCCTTAAAATATTAAATGAGAAAAACGTGGAAAGAGATATAGCTAATGTTAAAATAATTGGCCCCCTTAATCGCAATATTGCCTTGGTTAATGTTAAACCCTTACCTTCTTTAGCTTTGAGAGAAGAAATAACTGCTATTCTTTTTTCCATAAAAGAAATAAATGAAATTAGTTGGGTAGATAGTCCTATTACTTTAGTAGTAAGAGCTAATTTGGGGCAATATCGTAACTCTTCCTCTCTTTATTGGTTAAAAGAAGGAAGATTGCAACCCGAATTTGCTTCTCCTATTACTATTCAGTGGATGCCTTCTTCCAACCGAAAACTTCGTACTTTTCAAGTAGTGGATTTTAAAAAGGAGAATATAAACTATGACCAGTGCCGAAATCAGGAAAGCTTTTCTTCAATTCTTTGAAGAGAAAGGACATAAAGTTTTACCCAGTGCTTCACTTATTCCTGAAGACCCTACTATTCTTTTGACCATTGCTGGTATGGTGCCTTTTAAGCCTATTTTTGAAGGCCGAGTGTCACCCCCTTTTCGCCGAGCAACTACAGTTCAGAAGTGCGTACGGATAAGCGATTTAGAAAAAGTAGGTTATACCCCTCGGCATCATACTTTTTTTGAGATGCTGGGCAATTTTTCCTTTGGTGATTATTTTAAGCAAGAAGCTTGTCCTTGGGCTTGGGAATTTCTCACTCAGAGACTATTACTCTCCCCTGATAAATTGTGGATTTCTGTGCATCGCCAAGATGAAGAAGCGTTTAAGATTTGGAGAGATAAAGTAGGTATCCCTGAGGAAAGAATAGTGCTTTTGGGAGACGAAGATAATTTTTGGGCTTCCGGGCTAGTGGGTCCTTGTGGCTATTGCTCAGAGATTTATTATGACACAGGAATAGAAAGAGGATGTGGACGACCGGATTGCCGTCCGGGTTGTGATTGCGACCGGTATTTAGAAATATGGAATCTGGTGTTTATGGAATTTGACCGAGGAAGCGATGGTTCTCTCCGAGAACTGCCCCATAAAAATATTGATACGGGAATGGGTTTGGAAAGAATTACTTCGGTAATACAGAAAGTTCCCACAGATTTTGAAACTGATCTTTTTATACCTTTGATTAAAAAAATAGAAAACATGAGTGGAGTTAGTTATCAAAGGGAGGACTTACGCCCTTACTTTCGAATTATTTCTGACCATATTAGGGCTATCACTTTTTTAATAGGAGATGGAGTTTATCCTGCGAACGAAGGTAGGGGTTACGTTTTACGTCGTCTAATTCGCCGAGCTCATCGCTATGGGCAAAAACTTTCTCTATATAATACTTTTTTACCGGAGTTAGCTTTTGTAGTAATTGAGATTATGGATTATTATCCAGAGCTTAGAGATAGAGAAAAATTGATTGCTCAAGTAATACTTCAGGAAGAAAAGAAATTTGAAGAAACTCTGCAGTTGGGAATGGGATATCTAGAAGATTTAATTTCTCGCTTCCGAGAAAAAGGGGAGAATAAAATCCCGGGGAGAGAAATATTTTATCTTTACGATACTTATGGGTTCCCCCCTGATATAGCTTCAGAAATATTAAAAGAAGAAGGTCTATCTTTTTCTCAAGAAGAATTCGAAGAGGAAATGGAAAGACAAAAATCTCGAGCTCGTCAGGCTTATGAAGAGAAAGCTCAGGAATTCAAAGAGAAAAAAGACAGAGAAGAAATGTTTTCTGGCCTGGTTAGCGATTTTGTAGGTTATGAAGAAAAAGAAATAGAAACTCAAGTTTTAGCTCTTTTTTCTCAGGGAAAAAGAGTAAAGGAAGCCAAAGAAGGAGAAGAAATAATAGTAGTTTTGGAAAAAACTCCTTTTTATCCTGAAAAAGGAGGGCAGGAATGGGATAAAGGTTTTATTGTTTCCCCTCAAGGGAAAGTAAAAGTGGAAAAAGTAACTTCTCCCTCTTCTTCTCTGATTATTCACTGGGGAATAGTGAAAGAAGGTTTGATAAGAGAAGGAGAAAAGGTGCGAGCTGAGATTGAATTTCGGCGAAGGAGAGCGATGGAAATTCACCATACCGTTACTCATCTTCTTCATCGTGCTTTACGGGAAGTTTTGGGAGAACAGGTAAAACAAGCTGGTTCCTGGGTGGGAGAAGAAGGGTTACGGTTTGATTTTACTCACTTTGCCCCCTTGTCCAGAGAAGAGATAGATGCTGTAGAGACTTTAGTAAATGAAAAAATCTTTGAAGACTTACCCGTTTGGATAACCTTTTCTACTCTAGAAGAGGCTCAAAAAAGAGGAACGGTAGCTCTTTTTGAAGAGAAATACGAGGAACGAGTGAGAATAGTGAGAGTGGGAAATTATTCTGCGGAGCTCTGTGGGGGGACTCACCTTACCCATACCGCCCAGGCTTTGCTTTTTAAAATTACTTCTGAATCAAGTATTGGTAGAGGATTAAGAAGGATTGAGGGAGTAGCTGGTCCTTTTGCTCTTTCTTACCTTAATGGTAAAGAAAGAACCTTACGGGATGTTATTAAGATAGTTGATGTAGAAGAGGGGAAAATAAAAGAATATATAGAAAGAATAATAAGTGAGAATAAAAACCTTAAGAAAGCTCTAGAGAAAGAAAGAAAGCAGAAGATAGAGGAAAAAATCCAAAGCCAATTATCAACTAAAGAGGGAAAAGTAACTCTAGTTTCCTATTTAGGAGAAGAAGACGGCTTAGACCTTGATTTCCTGAAAGAAGCAGTAGACCATCTCCGACCTCTTCTATCTAAGGGAGTAGTAGTTTTAGGTTTAAAGAAAGATGGGGAAATTCAAGGAGTTTTAGCTGGTGTAGGATTGCCACCTGAAATACATTTAGGAAAGATGGTAAAAGAATGGAGTAAAAAAACAGGAGGAGGGGGAGGAGGAAAACCTCATTTAGCTCAATTTGGGGGGCTATCGGAGGAAAAGTGGGAAGAATTCATTTCTCTGTTGCAAGATTGGATAGAGAATTTATGAAGAGAATAATGGCTGTAGATTGGGGAGAGAAAAGAATAGGGGTGGCTTTTAATCAAGGAACCTCCTTTTCTTTTCCCTATAAAGTAATAGAAGTAGAAGGCAAAGAAGGAGTGAGCCAAGTTTTAGCTGTAGCTCAAGAGCTAAAAGCTGAGGTGATAGTAGTAGGTTTGCCTCTTCGTCTCGATGCTTCTTTTCTCCAGGAAGCTCAAAGGATAGAAAGGTTCAAGAATAAATTGGAACAATCTTTTAAGGGAAAAGTAGTATTATGGGATGAACGGTTATCTACGAAAGAAGCAGAAAAGCGATTGATAGAAGCTGACTTAAGTAGAAAAAAGAGGAAAAAAGTGATAGATAAGATTTCTGCAGCTCTGGTTTTGGAAACTTATTTATCTCGGGTGGGAGATGAAGTTTAAGTTTATTCTCTACCTTTCTCTCATTTGGTTAATATGTCTTTTTTTAGCTTTAGCTTTTTATTATGGAGAAGAGAAAGGAGAAAAAAAACTGGTAGTAATTGAAAGTGGTCTTTCAGGACGGGAAATATCTTATGTTTTAGAAAAAGAGGGTATTGTTCCTTCTTCTCTTTTTCGGCTTTTTCTTTTTTTATCTAATCAGGATAAGTTGCTGGCTGGTAACTATTTTTTCTATCCTGGAGAAGCAGTAGAAGAAGTGGTTAAAAAGTTAACCCAGGGTCCTAGTTATGAAAAAATTACTTTTCCTGAGGGCTTTACTTCCGAACAGATGGCTAGAGTTTTAGAAGAGAAAGGTATTTGTTGTGCCTCAGATTACTTAGATTTAATAAATAAACCAGAGCTTTTTTCGATTAATTGGTTGGAGGGAATTACCAATTTGGAAGGCTTTCTTTTCCCTGATACTTATTATTTTTCTCCTTCTACTCCTCCTCAAAAAGTAGTAGAAGCTCAACTACACCGCTTTGAGGAAGTCTTTCTTCCTCATTATAAAGATTCTTCTTTATCTTTAAAGGAAGTGGTAATATTGGCTTCTATAGTGGAAAAAGAAGCCCAGTATCAGGAAGAAAAACCTGTAGTCGCCTCTGTTTTTATCAATCGCTTAAGGCAAAATATGAAATTGCAGTCCTGTGCTACAGTAGTTTATGCTCTTTATCGAGAAAAAGGGTTACAGGTAGAGAATTTAAGTGAAGAAGATTTGCAAATTTCTTCTCCCTTTAATACTTATCTTGTTTCTGGCCTTCCTCCTCAAGCCATATGTAACCCGGGTCTGGATTCTTTGCTTTCTGTTCTTCATCCTCAAGAAACTGATTATCTCTATTTTGTTTTGCAAAATGATGGGAAACATGCTTTTTCGCGAACCTATGAGGAACACCTTCATTATAAAGAGGCCAAGCAATGATTTTAAGGAAGCTTACCCCTCATCTTATGGTAAAGCGTCTTCCTGATGTTTCTTTAGATTTTCTCTGGGAAAAAGGTATTCGAGGTCTAATAATTGATTTGGACAATACTCTGGTACCCTGGGGAGGTTTTGAGTTTCCGCCAGGGGTCAAATCTTGGGTGAAAGAGGCTCAAGAGCGAGGTTTTAAAATTTTTCTAGTCTCTAACGCTTTAGAAGAAAGAGTAAATCATTTTCGGGAAAATCTTGGTATCCCGGGCATTTCTCAGGCCCAAAAACCTCGTCGGGGTGCTTTTCGTTTAGCTTTACAAGAAATGGGTTTAGAGAAGAATCAAGTAGCTGTGGTAGGTGACCAGCTGTTTACTGATGTGTGGGGAGGAAATCGCTTGGGTCTTTTTACCATTCTGGTTTCGCCAGTAAATGACGAAGAGTTTTTTTTCACCCGTTTAGTAAGACGTATAGAAAGACGGGTGCTAAAGAGGATAAAAGTATGATTATTACTTCTCAAACTCAGCTTTTAGGGATTATTGGCCATCCTGTTGAACATTCTCTTTCTCCTCTTTTTCAAAATGCTGCTCTTTCCTCGCTCGGTCTTCCCTTTGTCTATTTAGCTTTTGATATTTTACCTTCTCACTTAGAAAAAGCACTGGAAGCTATGCGAATCTTTTCTATTAGAGGTTTTAATGTTACTGTTCCTTACAAAGAAAAGGTGATCCCTTTTCTTGATGTCTTAGAAGAAGAGGCTCAGATTATAGGAGCAGTTAATACCATAGTTAACGAGGAGGGGAAATTAGTAGGTTATAATACTGATGGAGTGGGTTTGTATCGTAGCCTGGATAAAAAAGGATTAAACATAAAGGGTAAAAAAGCTCTGCTTTTAGGAGCTGGTGGTGCAGCGAGAGCGGTGGTTTGGGCTCTATGGAAAAAAGGAATAGCTTCTATTTCTATCTGCAATCGAACTCAGGAAAGAGGAGAAGATTTGGCTGATTGGATAAGAGCAAATTTTTCTTTGGAGGTAGAAGTAGAAGAGTGGAAAAAAATAAGAGAACAAAAACCCCTCGGGCAAGAAGTGGGAATAATAGTTAACGCTACTTCTTTGGGTTTAAAAGGGGAAGAAGTACCCCTTTCTTGGGACACACTTTCTTCTTCGGTTTGGGTAGTAGATATAGTTTATAGAAAAGGACTAACTCCTTTAGTTAAAGAAGCCCAAAAAAGAGGAATTCGGAGTTTTGACGGAAAAGAGATGTTACTTTACCAGGGAGCAGAGAGCTTTTCTCTTTTTACCGGAAAGAAAGCACCCCTTGGAGTCATGGAAAGAGCTTTAGATTTATAAATGAGGTATTTTCCTATCACTCTTTTTTGGGCTATATCGTATCCTGCAAAACTGGTTAAACTGTTAAAACTTTAATTTTCTTTGTTCTTTGTCTTTGGGGGATTATAAAGGCGTGCCCCCTCTGAGGAAGGTTTTTTCTTCCTCAGTTGTTTTTTCTGTTTTTTATGTTTTTATCTTTTTGGGGGTTATGAGGGGGCGTGCCCCCTCATAGTCATTATAATTAGTTTTGCGGTTAACTATAATCAACTGAATTTTTCACAATTGGTAAATTTCTTCATCGGTTAAGAGCTGGAACCCGTTTCTCTCCAAAATATTATGAGCCTGAGGCTGGTTTTCCACCTGAATGATTAGAACTGCCTGTTCTCCGCTTTTAATTACGAACCCGTAAGCGTCTTCAATATTGATTTGATTTTCAGATAAAGTTTGAGCTACTTTGTGTAATCCTCCTGGTTCGTCATTCATTACCACCGCAATGACTTCTTGTAAGTAAACCGGGAAATTATGATGACGAAGAAGTTCAAAAGCTTTTTGGGGTTCGTTGGCTAAAACTTTAATTACTCCAAACCCATTGGCGCTGGAGACAGTAATAGCCCGAATATTGATTTTTTCCTGAGAGAGGATACGAGTAATTTTCTCAATCCTTCCTGGTTTATTCTCGGCGAAAATGGAAAGCTGGCGAGCCATTTTATTTCCTCCTTTTTATAACGGACGACGGTCAATCACTCTTTGAACTTTTCCCTCTGGGGTGGGTATACTTCCTGGTTCTACTAAGACTACCTCAGGGGTTACGAGAATTTCGGAGTGAAGCTCGGATTGGATTCTTTCTCTCAACCGGGCTAATTTTTGTACATCACCGGAGAAGAGCTCTGGTTTTATCTCTACTTCTACTATCATTGTATCTCGATAGTCTTCTCTTTCTAAAACAATACGGTAATTATTGCCCACTTCAGGGCTGCTCATTAGTACTTTTTCTATTTGCATAGGAAAGACATTAACCCCCCGGAAAATAAACATGTCATCAGTTCTTCCCTGAATACGGGAAATGCGCCGGTGGGTTCTCCCACAAGGGCAGGGCTCATCTAAGAGAAAAGCTAAATCTCCAGTTCGGTAACGGATAAGGGGCGTGGCGTCCCGGTAAATGGTGGTAAGAACTATTTCTCCCACTTCTCCGGGGGCAGTAGGAGAAAGAGTTTGAGGATTGAGTATCTCTAAAATATAATAATCTTCCCATAAGTGCATTCCATTTTGGAAAACACACTCAAAGGCTACTCCTGGTCCGTTGACTTCTGATAACCCATAAGAATTATAGGCTTTGGCTCCATAAATTTCTTCTATACGGTGTCGAGTCTCTTCGCTGTGAGGTTCAGCTCCTAAAAGTATGATGTGAATATTGAAATCTCGACGAGGATCTAAATCTTCGGCCTTAATTAGTTGAGCAAGAAGAAGAGCATAACTAGGGATGATGTGAATTGCTGTGCTTTTAAAAAATTTTAAAAACCAGATTTGTCTTTTACTGTTTCCTGCACCTATAGGGATGGTAAGAGCTCCTAATCTTTCTGCTCCATAATGCATACCTAAACCGCCAGTAAAAAGTCCGTAGCTCATCATATTCTGAAAAACATCGTTTTTCCTCATTCCTACAGCATATAAAGAACGAGCTACTTGATTAGTCCACCGATCTAAATCTGAAGCGGTGTAGTAGATTACTGTGGGAGTGCCAGTAGTTCCAGAAGAAGAATGGAGCCGTACTACATCTTCTAAGGGTGTGGCTAAGAAATCAAAAGGAAAGCCTTCTCGCAAATCTGCTTTAGTGGTGGGAGGAATAACTTTTAGATCTTCAGGAGACTTGATTTTTTCCGGGTCTATTTGGTTGCGAGCAAAAAGACGGCGATAGAAGCTAGTTTTTTGGGCATTAGTTATAGTTTCTTGGAGTCTTTCCATTTGTAGTAAAGATAGTTCCTCCCGGGGCATAATTTCTAATTGCTTTTCCCAGTACAATTTTTTTTCTCTCCTTTTTTTGTTTTGTTAACGTATAATGAACTAAAGATAATTATATCCTAGTTGAGAAAATATGGAGAATTGGTATAATCGAAAGCGCTTTTATTTACCTATAATAGATAAAAATAATTTTCTATTTCCAGCTTTTTCTTTAGGAACGGAGAGGGAAAGAAGGGAATAGTAGTAAAGAGTAGAATGAAGGGGTGAATATCGATGGAACTAAATGTCTTTATTAGTTTTTTAGCTGGTCTTCTTTCTTTTCTTTCTCCTTGTGTTTTAGCTATTGCTCCTGCTTATTTGAGTTACATTAGTGGAGTGGAATCAACTGAAAAAGAAAAGACTAAAATCTTAACTCATACTCTTCTTTTTGTTGCGGGTTTTAGTGGGGTTTTTATTTTGATGGGACTGGGAGCTTCTTTTTTGGGAAGCATCCTTGCTCCTTACCGGGTGTGGTTCAATCGGTTAGCAGGAGTTATCATTGTGATTTTTGGTCTACAGATTTTAGGAATTTTGAAAATTCGCTGGTTATATGCTGATAAGCACTTTCGCCCTCAAGATATGGCTCTTTCTCGAGTGCGAAGCTTAGTTTTAGGTGTATCTTTTGGCCTGGGGTGGACACCTTGTGTTGGTCCCATTTTGGGGTCTATTCTTATTTATGTCTCTACTATGGGCCAGGTTTGGCAGGGTGGAATGCTCCTTTTCTTTTATGCTTTGGGCCTGGCTTTACCTTTTATTTTTTTGGGAATAGGCTGGGGACATCTTACTACCTTTTTTCGTGGTTTACAAAAAAAAGGAAGATGGGTAGAAATAATGAGTGGAATATTGCTCGTTTTCCTGGGTGTGGTAATATTTACTGGAGAAGTGAATACTTTGCTTTCCTTTTTGGGAATGGATGCTTCTTTCAATCCTGAAATTTTGCTATTAGAAGAATAGGGGTTTTTCTTATGCCTATCATCAGTAAAGACGAACAAAAAGTAAAGGCTTTTGGCGATGTTTCCAAAAGATTAAATCTTTCTAATCGAGTGTATCGAGGTATGCAAGCTATACCAGTGGATAAAATTGTAGGTAGTGTGGGAAGAGCGGCGGATTTACTTCCTGGTTTCCGTTTGAAAAATCCTGATGCTCGTTACTATCGTATCAGAAGAGCGATGGAAAGAGGAGAAATCCTTCCTCCCATTATTGTTTATCAGGTGGGAGACGAATATTATGTTCTAGATGGTAATCACCGAGTAGCAGTAGCCAAAGAGTTGGGTGTCAAGTACCTTGACGCTGAAGTGATTGAATTTTTCCCTTCGGAGATAAGGGAAAGTCGAGCTTTGCGCAAAAAAAGAGCAGAATTTGAAAACTTAACTGGACTCAAAGGCATTGATGCTAGCGAGCCTCGACATTATGACTCTTTCTTAAGTTATATCCAGGATTATGCTAAAAGAATGGAAGCATTTTTAGGAAGAAAAGTACCTCTGAAAGAGGCTGCCCTTAACTGGTTTTTATCAGTCTATACCCCGGCAGTGCAGGCTATTGTAGAGCGAGGATTAGAAGAAGCCTTCCCCAATAAAAGCCTAGCTGATATTTTTGCCTATGTTCTTGATTATAAATGGTACAGGAGCCAGAAAGAGGGATATGATATTGGTTTTGAGCAAGCTTTAGATGGGTTCATAGAAGAAATAGTAGGTAAAAAAGAAAGTGAAGAAGATAAAAAAACTTTTATGCAGAAAGTAGGAGGACTACTGGAGGAGGTGTTACCTTGGCTGAGAAAGGAATAAATTGGCATGAACTTTCTCCACAAGAAGTAATTAAGATTTTAGAGAGCGATGAAGAAAAAGGATTAAACGAAGAGGAGGCAAGACAGAGATTAGAAAAATATGGAAGAAATGCCTTGCCTCCGGCCAAGAAAAAGACTATCCTTACCATGTTTTTGGAACAATTCAAGGATTTTTTGGTGTTAATCTTAGTAGGAGCAGCTTTAGTTTCTTCGCTTTTAGGAGAGACCACTGATTCTTTAGTGATTATTGCTATTTTGATTTTGAATGCTATTTTGGGAGTGGTGCAGGAAAGTAGAGCTAACCAGGCTTTGGAAGCTCTGAAAAAGATGACCGTTCCAGAATGCGAAGTAATAAGAGAAGGAAAACCTCGTAAAATAAGCTCAGAAGAGATAGTTCCTGGGGACATAGTTATTCTCCGGGAAGGAGATTTTATTCCGGCTGACTTGCGCCTCATAGAAATTCACGCTTTGAAAATTGATGAATCCAGCCTAACTGGTGAATCGGTACCGGTAGAAAAAGATATCTCTTCTCTTCCTGCCGATGCTCCTATCACTGACCGTCTTAATATGGTTTATTCTGGGACTCTGGTTACCTACGGAAGGGGTAAGGGAATAGTAGTAGCCACTGGTATGGATAGAGAGATAGGAAAAATTGCTAGCTTAATCCAGGAAGAAGAAGAGACAGTAACTCCTTTGCAAAAACGACTGGCTGGTTTGGGAAAGCTCCTGGGCTTTTTGACTCTGGGAATATGCGCTCTCGTTTTTTTAGTCGGCTTTTGGCGTGGGGAACCGCCTTTTGATATGTTTATGACTGCAGTAAGTCTTGCTGTAGCGGCTATTCCCGAAGGTTTGCCAGCCATTGTAACTGTAGTTCTGGCTTTAGGAGTTTATCGTATGAGCCAGCATCGAGCTATTATTCGCAAATTGCCAGCGGTGGAAACCCTGGGTTCTACTACTTATATCTGTACTGATAAAACGGGCACTCTTACTGAAAATCGGATGATGGTTCGAGAAGTATGGACCGAAACCGCACAAAAGCTTTATCAAATTGCTGTTCTCTGTAATGATGCTATTTTGGAGGAAGACAGAGAAAATGAAACACGCCTTGGAGATCCTACCGAGCTGGCTCTTTTAGATTATGTTAAAAAACAAAATATTGATTTTTCTCCCTGGAGAAGAGCTTATCCTCGTCGAGGAGAAGTGCCTTTTGATTCCAACCGGAAAATGATGTCCACTCTCCATAACATAGATGGAGAAACAGTGCTCTTAGTTAAAGGTGCTCCTGATATAGTTATTACTCGTTGCTCTTTTTATGAAAGAGAAGGAGAAATTGTTCCTCTTTCTCCAGAAAAGGAACAAGAGATAAAGAAAGCTATGGAAGAGATGGCGCAAAAAGCTCTCCGAGTTTTGGCTTTTGCCTGGAGAAAAATGGAAGAAGGAATTACCCCTTCACCGGAAGACGAAAAGGATTTAATCTTTGTAGGCTTAATGGGCATGATTGATCCTCCTCGTCCCGAAGCGAGGTCAGCTTTAGAAGAGGCAAATAAAGCTGGTATTACTACAGTAATGGTTACCGGTGATAATCCTGTTACTGCTCGAGCGATAGCGGAGGAATTAGGGATGTTTTCTCCTCAAGACTTAGTAATCACCGGACAAGAATTAGATAGTTTTTCTCCTGAGGAATTAAAAACCAAAATTAAAAAAATCAGGGTGTTTGCTCGAGTATGGCCAGAACAGAAGCTCAAGATTGTAGAAGCTCTGCAAGCTAATGAAGAAGTAGTAGCTATGACTGGTGACGGGGTTAATGATGCTCCGGCTCTTAAAAAAGCTGATATTGGTGTGGCTATGGGTGTTTCAGGTACGGAAGTAGCTAAAGAGAGCGCCGATATGATTTTAACTGATGACAACTTTGCCACCATTGTGCATGCTATTAAAGAAGGTAGAGTGATATTTGATAATATTAGAAAATTCGTGGTTTATCTTTTGTCCTGTAACTTAGGAGAAATATTTACTATTTTTATTCCTATTCTGGTAGGGTGGCATAGTCCTTTAGTGCCGGTGCAAATCCTTCTCATTAACCTAGTGACTGATGGTCTCCCAGCTTTGGCTTTAGGGATGGATAGTCCAGAACCAGATGTGATGATGAGAAAACCTCGTCATCCTCGAGAGGGGATTGTTAATTCTCATTATATGGGGATTGTGCTGTTCAACGCTTTTTTCATTACTTTAGCAGTGGTGGCTTCTTTTGGAATGGGATTAAATTTGTGGGGACGAGAGATAAGTCAAACTTTAGCTTTTGCCACTTTGGGTTTTGATGAGTTGTGGAGAGCTTATAGTTTTCGTTCAGAAAAGAGGAATTTCTGGCAAATCAACCCTCGAGGCAATTTATATCTCGTGGGAGCTTGTTTGTTATCTTTCCTGGTGGTAATATTAGTAATAGTTTTGCCCCCTTTACAGCGCATTTTCCAAACAGCAAGCTTAAGTCTCGATCAATGGATTTGGGTTATCCTCTTTTCCCTTATTCCTGTTAGTGCTTATGAAATCAGGAAGCTATTTCATAAAAAGGAGGAATAAAACATGGAAGAAAAAATAGTAAAAATTGAAAATCCCCAGGGTTATAACCTGATTTTGGGACAGGCTCATTTTATTAAGACTGTAGAAGACCTCTACGAAACCCTGATAACTTCTTCGCCTCATTTAAAGTTTGGTTTAGCTTTTTGTGAGTCTTCAGGGCCTTGCTTGGTTCGCTATACCGGAAACGACGAGGGACTCACGGAATTAGCTAAAATTAATGCCTGGAATATATCAGCAGGACACACTTTTATAATTTTTTTGAAAGAAGGTTATCCTATTAATGTTCTTAATGCGGTGAAAATGGTTCCTGAAGTATGCCACATATATTGTGCTACTGCTAATCCTGTAGAGGTAGTAATAGTAGAAACTGAACAAGGTAGGGGAGTAATGGGGGTAATAGATGGGTTTAAAACTAAAGGAATAGAGGGAGAAAAAGAAATTTCTGACCGTAAGACTCTATTGCGCCGGATTGGTTATAAAATTTAAAGGAGTGTTGTGAGTGAAGAGGGCTTTTGCTGACCTTCCTCTTCATGGAGGAAAGTGTCCTCCTTGGCTTTTTGAACGGATGAGAGTTCTGGGAGGATTAATTATTGAAGCCATAGTAGAATTTTTTGGTCCGGAAGAAGTACTACGGCGAATTTCTGACCCGGTTTTTTTCCAATCTCTGGGTTGCCTTTTGGGTTTTGATTGGCATTCCAGTGGTTTAACTACTACTTTGTGTGGAGCACTAAAAGAGGGAGTACGGGGCAAAGAAAAAGACTTACGGCTTTTCATCTGTGGAGGAAAAGGAGCAACTTCTCGCAAGACTCCCGAAGAAATTTATGCTCATGCCCAAAAAAATGCTCTTTCTTTTGCCGATCATCTGGTTTACCTGAGTCGAATGTCAGCTAAAGTTGATAATTCTGCTCTCCAAGATGGATACAATCTCTATCATCATGCTTTCTTTTTTACCTCTTCAGGGAAGTGGGCAGTAGTGCAACAGGGTATGAATCCTGACAATAAATATGCTCGCCGTTATCATTGGTGGGGAGAAGGAGTAAAAGATTTAGTTTGCGAGCCTCATCAGGGGATTTGGGGAGAGAAGAAGGAAACGCAAGTTCTCAATCTGGTGGCTCGAGAGAGCACGGGTTGCCGAGAGGGTATGGTAGAGTTAGTGCAAGAAAAGCCAGAAAAACTAAAAAAAGATATGACTCTTATTCCTCACCTTTCTCTTCCTTCTCGCCATTTCATAAAAGAAGGAGATTTTAATCTGGGAAGGATAGATAAAACTTTGCAGATGATTCATGAGAAAAAGCCTCAAGATTTTGAAACCCTTTTAGCTTTTCCCGGGGTGGGTCCTAAAACCTTACGGGCTTTAGCTCTTACAACTGAGGTGGTGATGGGAGCTTCTCCTAGCTTTACCGATCCGGTGAGTTTTTCTTTTGCTCATGGAGGAAAAGATGGGATTCCTTTTCCGGTGGACCGAGAAACTTACCGGGAAACCATAGAATTTTTTACTAAAGTGGTGCAACATTCTCGAGTTTCATCTGCTGATAAAAATAAAATGTATCAACAACTCAAACTTTTAGTTGGTTAGGAGGAAAGATAATGGAAACCTTAGAGGCGATAAAAAAAAGACGCTCAGTTCGTCAGTTTAAGAACTTGCCGGTGGAAAGAGAAAAGATTGAGCAGATAATAAATTGTGCACGCTTAGCTCCTTCAGCTAACAATTTTCAGCCCTGGGAATTTGTAGTAGTAACTGACCATCTCAAGCGGCAGGAAATTGCTAATGCTACCAATTATGGGAAATTTATTGCTCAATCTCCGGTTTGTATAGCAGTGTTTTGCCGAAACACCCATTTTTACCTGGAAGACGGTTGTGCTGCTACAGAAAATATTCTCATTGCTGCTCGAGATTTGGGTTTAGGTTCTTGCTGGATAGCCGGTGATAAAACACCTTACGCTTCGCAGGTAGCTAAAATCCTTGGTGTTCCAGCTAATTATCATCTAGTGAGTCTAATAGCTTTAGGGTATCCTGAAGTAGAGCCTTCTATGCCAGCAAAGAGAGGCGTAGAGGAAGTTTTGCATTGGGAAAAGTTCTGAGGAGAATAAAATGAAGATAGGAATCTTATCTGATAGTCATGATAACCTTTCCCTACTCCAAAAAGCTCTAGATATTTTGGAAAAGGAGAAAATAGATTTAATCCTTCATGCTGGAGATTATGTTGCTCCTTTTTCAGTGGAGCTTCTCTCTCGCTCCTCTATTCCTTGGGAAGGAGTGTTGGGGAACAATGATGGGGAGATACTGGGCATTTTTCAGAAATCGGGGGGAAAGATAAATTCTCCTTTCTGGGAAGGGGAGAAAAATGGTTTCCGTATCTGGGTTTCTCATTTTTATCTACCAGCAGAGTTAGCTTTTGAAAGCAGAAAATATAACCTGGTAGTTTATGGACATACTCATAAAGCAGTGATAAAAGAGGAAAATGGTTTTTTCCTGGTTAATCCGGGTGAAGCGTGCGGTGTACTTAGTGGGAAGCCTACTTTGGCTTTTTGCGATTTAGAAAAAAAAGTGGCAAAATTAATTGATATCTAATCCAATCAAAAGGGGGGTTGATAGTGGAGATTGTTCGAGAGCGTTTTACTCAGCAGTTAAAAGAATTGCAAGAAGATTTAGTTAATATGACTCATGCAGCGGAGAAAATGTTGCAATTGGCTATCGAATCTCTAAAAGAGAGAAACACAGAGAAAGCGCAAGAGGCTATTGCTTTAGATGATGTAGTGGATGACTTTAACTTTAAAATTGAGGAAAGATGTTTATCGCTTATTGCTTTACAGCAACCAGTGGCTAAAGATTTGCGAGTAATTGCTGCTATATTGAAAGTTATCACCGATGTAGAGAGGATTGGTGACTATTCTGTTGACATTGCCAAATTTAGCATTCGCTTGGTAGAGAAACCTTTATTTAAACCTCTTGTGGATGTGCCGAAGATGGCAGATTTGGTAAGAGAAATGTTAGAGGAAACTATTACTGCTTTTGTAGAGAGAGACTTAACCATAGTGCAAAAAGTAGTAGAAGCTGATGACCAAGTAGATGCTCTTTATCGTTCAATTCATGAAGAAATAGTAGAATACATAGAAAGAGACCCCAGCGTTACTCGCCAGGCTATCTGGATTTTAATGATTGCCCGCTATTTAGAAAGAGTTGGAGACCATGTTACCAACATTACCGAGCGTATTTATTATATGGAAACCGGAGAATTGATAGAACTACATCAGTAGAGGTGGAAGAAATGGAAGAGAAAAAAATCTGGTATTTTCCCCAATCTGGTCCAGATAATACTTTAGCGACTCTGGATATTGCTCTGCGAAGGGCAAAGGAGTTGGGGATAAGATATGTCGTGGTAGCTTCTCGCTCTGGAGATACTGTTTTGTCTTTGGAAAGGAAATCCCGAGAAATAGGCTATTCTGGCAACTTGATTATGGTTACTTATCATGCTGGTTTCTCTGGCGGAGATAGCATATCTTTTCCTCCTTCTCGAAGAGAAGAACTGGAAAAAAAAGGAGTGAAAATCGTTATGAGCTCTCACGCTTTTAGTGGAGTGAGCCGTTCTTTCCGGCAAAAATTTGGAGGAGTGAGTATCCCGGAAGTAATTGCTGAGAGCTATCGGCGTATCTCTCAGGGCTTTAAGGTTGCAGTAGAAGTAGCTATTATGGCTGCTGATAGTGGGGCTATTCCCACTACGGAAGATGTTATCTCTATGGGAGGTAATAGCAAGGGAGTAGATACTGCTATTCTCTTGAGAGCTGCTCATCAAAATTCTTTCTTCGATTTGAAAATTAAAGAAATATTTTGTTTACCTCGAGAAGAAGAAACTTAGAAAGGAGAGATTGGAATGATTAATACTTTTAAAGTTACTGGAGAATGGAAAAAAGGTTTGCGAGTAGACACTCAGGTGAGAAACTTTGCTCTTTCCTTTGATGAACCACCTTCTTTAGGTGGAGAAGATAGTGCTTGCAATCCGGTGGAAGGTTTATTGGCATCTCTTGCGGGATGTCTGGGAATTGTCGCTCGAGTGGTAGCCCAGGAGAAGAGTTTACCTATTGAGAAAATACAGGTGGAGATAGAAGGAGACTTAGACCCTCGAGGTTTTATGGGGCAATATGACCAGGTTCGTCCAGGACTACTGGCTGTTCGATACCAAATTAAAGTAAGCGGTAACGTGAGCGATAAAGATTTAAAAGAATTTGCAGAGGAAGTAGACAAGCGTTGTCCGGTTTCTGATACTTTAAAAAATGGTACTAAAGTGGAGGGAAAGGTAACTTTATAACCAGGCAGTCTACGACGTAAGCAGAAAAATTAAAAACATAAAAAATCAAGAGGAAAGCAAATAGGCACTGAGAAAGGCGTCTTTCTCAGTGCCTACAGGTGTAGGATTGAAGAGCCGATGCTGAGGGATACTTTTCCCTTAAGTGTCGGTCGTGCAAAATTAAAAGCAGATAAATATAATATTGGAGAAATACCCCCTAGTATGACTGGGGCGTGATTAAAGCAAAATAGATAGTGGAAAATACACCAGCGTGTCTAATGAGAGATAATGAGGAGTGTACCTCCCTATAACTTCTTGTTTTTGTCACCAATGAATGTTTTTACGAGGGGTTTAAACTATAAAGGGAGTGTTCCTTATGACCCCTAGAAAAGAAAAATACAAGAGTTAAAGGCAGATACTCGAGTGGCATTTATTCTCAGCTGGAAAATAGGACAGAGAGAATTGGTTTCTCTAAATAGGAAGGAGATAGAGTGATGAAAGCTGCTCTTTTAGAAGATATAGACCGGCTAGTGGTGAAGGAAGTAGAAGATTATCAGGTGAGAGAAGGAGAGGTACTGGTAAAAGTTAAATCCTGTGCGGTTTGTGGCTCCGATATCCGAATTATGCACTCTGGTAATCCTCGAGTTAAGTTTCCCCACATTATTGGTCATGAGATTGCGGGTGTTGTGGTAGAGGTAGGAAAAGGAATAGAAAAGTTTAAAGTAGGAGATAGGGTGGCGATAGGGGCAGATGTTCCCTGTGGAAAATGTTTTTGGTGTCAGAATGGAATGGGAACTAACTGCGCTATAAACTATGCTATTGGTTATCAGTTCCCGGGAGGCTTTGCTCAATATATTCTCCTCAATACTTTATCTGTAGAACAAGGGTCAGTGCATAAAATTCCGGAGAAACTTTCTTTTGATGAAGCATCTTTGGCTGAACCTTTAGCTTGTGCTATTAATGGGTTAGAAATGGCTAACTTGGGAGTAGGAGATACTCTATGTATTATTGGAGCAGGGCCTATTGGTTGCATGATGATAGAAATGGGTCGTCATATGGGAGCAACTAATATAATAGTTATCCAACGTTCTCAGCGGCGTCTGGATTTGGCTCGTAAATTTAATGCTGACCATTATTTTTTGAGCGATAAAAATATAGAAGAAAAAGTGAAAGAAGTAACAAATGGAGAAGGAGCAGATGTGGTGATGATAACTTGCGCTTCTCCCGATGCTCAAGAGCAAGCTCTTCTTTTAGCTCGCCACCGAGCTCGAATAAATTTTTTTGGAGGATTGCCTTCTGGAGCGCGTAACATCAGTATTCCCAGCAATCTTATTCATTATCAAGAATGTATGATCTTAGGTAGTCACGGTAGTCTTCCTCGTCATCACCGAAAAGCTTTAGAGGTAATGGAGAAAGGGATGGTCAACCCCGGAGAGTATATTACTCACCGTTTTCCTCTGGAAGAAATACAAGAGGCCTTTAAAGCAGCCGAATCTCACGAAGGATTGAAAGTTGTGGTTAACCCATGAAGGCTCTGGTGCTGGAAGAAAAAGGAGTTTTATCCCTGCGAGAGATACAAACACCTTCTCCTCGAGAAGGGGAAGCTCTGATAAGAGTTCGAGCAGCAGGAATATGTGGTTCCGACCTCCCCCGGATTTTTGGTGGTCAAGCTTATTTTTACCCTCTTATTCCTGGCCATGAGTTTTCAGGCGAAGTAGTGGAAGTGGGAAAGAAAGAAGATGAGGGATGGATAGGTAAGAGAGTTACGGTTTACCCCCTCATCCCTTGCCGAAATTGCAAATATTGTGAAGTGGGTCAATACGAGTTGTGTGATAATTATGGGTATTTAGGTTCTCGGCAAAATGGGGGTTTTGCCGAGTTTGTGGTAGCTCCTATAGAAAACCTTATTCCTCTTCCTTCTCGAGTTTCCTGGGAAGAAGGAGCGTTGAGTGAACCAGGAGCAGTAACCTTGCACGCCTTACGACGCGTCCATCCCGAGATGGGAGATAAAGTAGCAGTATTTGGTTTAGGTCCTATTGGGCTTCTCTGTGGTATATGGGCAAAGTTAGGAGGAGCTCGAATGCTTACCGGGTATGATGTGGATGAGCAAAAATTTCCCTTAGCTCATGCTTTAGGTTTTGACCTCGCCTTGTCTCCAGTAGGAGAAAAAGAAGAGGTGGATTTAGCCATTGAGGCTTCAGGAAGTAGCCGAGCTCTTTTAGATGCTTTAGGAATAGTGAGAAAGAAAGGCAAGGTTCTCTTGGTGGGAAATCAAGAGCGGGATGTGACCTTAAAACCTCAGGAAATCGGTATGGTTCTTCGCCGAGAACTAACTGTTGTGGGCACTTGGAATTCGGATTTTTCCTTTCTTAATTCGGATTGGAAAAGATTACTGGAATTAGAAGAAAGAGAGAAAGTATCTTTATCTCCTTTAATCTCTCATCGAATAAGTTTGAAAGAAGCTCCTTCCTTTATATTAGAAATGCAGCAAAAGCATTTTCCTTATACTAAAGTGATTATAGAACCTTAGGGGGTTAAGCTATGATAAAAGTTTCTGCTTCTTTGGATTGTGCTGATTATCTCCATCTGGGAGAAGAAGTAAAAAAGTTAGAAAGAGCAAAAATAGATATGCTTCACATTGATATTATGGATGGAGTGTTTGTTCCTAATTTTGCTCTGGGTACTAATCTTTTAAGGAAGCTCCGTCCAGCTACCTCTCTTTTTTTTGATGTTCATCTTATGGTGCAAAGTCCTGAACCTTTTATACCACTGTTTGCTGATTTGGGAGCAGATATGATTACTTTCCATGCCGAAGTAGATAGTCGTCTGCATCAGTTAGTGGATAGGGTGAAGAAGGAAGGTAAAAAAGTGGGGTTGGCTCTCAACCCTTCTACTCCTCCTGAATTTCTTTCTTACCTTTTGCCTTATTTAGACTTGGTGCTTTTAATGACTGTAGACCCAGGCTTTGTAGGACAGAAATTTATTCCGGAAGTTGTTCCCAAGGTGCAAAGGGTAAGAAAAATGATAGAGGAGAAAGGTTTGAATTTGGATATTGCTGTAGATGGGGGGATTGGAGAAAAAACTGTTCCTCTTTTAAAGAAGGCTGGAGCTAATGTTTTTGTAGCTGGCACAACCAGTATTTTCTCTGGTCGGGAAGATGTGGAGAAAGCAGCTTTAGAATTTAAGAAGTTTTGTGAGGAATGCTAGAGCTCTGCTTAAACAAAAATGGTGCGCGGTGCTGGATTCGAACCAGCGACTTCCACCGTGTGAGGATGGCACTCTACCGCTGAGTTAACCGCGCCCAAGACATCTTTCTTGTATTTTACCACAGTATCATTATATTCTTCAATACCTGCCCGCAACAGGTTTGATTGAGTAATATAAAAGGGAGGAAAAATAATGGTAGAAGGAAAGCACTATGAGCTTACCCCAACTAAATATCGGTTTCTCTTTGGACCGGCAGAACCAGTTCTTACTCTTCACAGTGGAGAATCACTATCGGCGTTTACAGTGGATGCGGAAGGATTTGACTGTCTGGGTAACCCCTTAACCTGGGATAAAAAAGAAGTGAGCCCAACTACTGAATTTAAGGAGAGTAACCCCTTAGTTGGTCCTATCTGGATAGAAGAGGCTTATCCCGGAGATTTACTTAAGGTGAAAATCGATGCTATATCATTAAACCGGGATTATGCTTGGTCAGGACATTCGCCTCACTTTGGAGTTCTTACCGAAGAAAGCGAAGGCCAGCTTTTGCTTTTTAATGATCCTCTGCCTCGAGTGAGGTATAGGTGGCATCTCGATCTTGAATCTCAGACTGCTACTTGGGAGCTTTCTCATAGCCGTCTTAAGAAAGTAACCATTCCTCTTCATCCTTTTATTGGCTCAATTGGAGTGGCTCCTCGCTTTGGAAGAGTAGAGACCGCTCTTACTCCGGGAGAATATGGTGGTAACATGGATTGCCCAGAAGTAAAAGAGGGGGTAATTCTTTATCTTCCAGTATGGGTGCGAGGAGGTTATCTATCTTTTGGCGATGTTCATGCTGCTCAAGGAGATGGGGAAATTTCTGGGTGTGCTTTGGAGACCACTGCTCGTGTAACTTTGAGCTTAGAAGTAATTAAAAATAAAAAAGCCGACTGGCCTCGAGTGGAAGACCAGACTCATATAATGGTAGTAGGAAGCACCAGGCCTCTTCTTAATGCAATTCGAATTGCTCATTTAGAATTGGTTCGCTGGCTGGTGGAGGACTACGGATTTGAACGGTGGGAAGCATTTGAGCTTCTTTCTCAGGTAGGAACTATGCGAGTGGGAAATGTAGTAGACCCTAATTATTCGGTGGTAGCCAAATTTCCCAAGAGATATCTTCCTAAGGAAACTAACTCTGTTAGCTAAAGGCCTTGTTTTATGATCTCCTACCAAACCCGTTATTTACTACTCCTTACTGAATTCTCTTCTCTCACCCTTTAAGAAGGAGAGGGATTCCTAAGTCTACCTTTTTAGTTTTTAAATTTAGTATGAAAACTGATGATTCAGAAGAATAGTTGTGGTATGCTAATGAAAATTTGTTTTAGTGAAGGAGGTTTAACTTTGCGCTGGCCTGGAGTATTAGAGTATTTTGCTGAGTATCTTCCTGTGACTTCTCACACTCCTTTGATTACCCTGAATGAGGGAAACACTCCTCTGGTGGAATCTTATCACTTAGTAAAGAAATTGGGAGTAGGAAAGCTTTATTTTAAATTTGAAGGAATGAACCCTACTGGCTCATTTAAAGACCGGGGAATGGTGGTAGCAGTGGCCAAAGCTAAAGAAGAAGGTAGAAGTGTGGTAATGTGTGCTTCTACTGGTAATACTTCTGCTTCTGCTGCAGCTTATGCACAACGAGCTGGTCTTTCCTGTATCGTCCTTATCCCTCAGGGGAAAATTGCTCTGGGTAAACTTTCTCAGGCTCTTATGCATGGAGCACGAGTTCTCGCGGTGCGGGGAAACTTTGACGATGCTCTATCTATGGTAAGGTATATAACTTCTCATTATCCAGTGGCTCTAGTTAATTCCATTAATCCTTATCGTATTGAAGGACAAAAAACTGCGGCTTTTGAAGTGGTAGAGTGGCTGGGGGAAAGTCCTGCCTATCTTGCGTTACCGGTAGGAAATGCGGGAAATATCACTGCTTATTGGAAAGGGTTTAAAGAGCTAAGAGAGAGAGGAAAAATTAACTCTCTCCCCCGAATGTTAGGTTTTCAAGCTGAAGGGGCAGCTCCTTTGGTTTTGGGAAAACCCGTTCCTGACCCTCAAACTGTGGCTACTGCCATCCGGATTGGCAACCCCGCCAGCTGGAAGGGAGCTATTGCGGCTCGGGATGAGTCAGGGGGTGTGATTGAAGCAGTGAGTGATGAAGAAATCTTGCAAGCGCAAAGGATGTTGGGAGAAGAAGAGGGGCTGTTTGTAGAGCCAGCTTCAGCGGCATCTTTAGCTGGAGTGCTGAAAAAATCCCGGGAAGGATTTTTTACTGGCAGAGAAACCGTAGTTTGTGTTTTAACTGGACACGGTCTTAAAGACCCCGACATTGCCATAAAGCAAGGTGAAGGAAGGATTGAGGAAGTAGGAGCATCTGCAGAAGAAGTGGTAGAAATTTTGGGGCTGGAGAGGCGAAATGTTTGAAGTACAAGTTCCGGCTACCTCAGCAAATTTAGCTTGCGGATTTGATACTTTAGGCCTGGCTCTTAATCTCTTTTACCGAGTAGAGGTAAATAGCGCAGATGAGGGTTTCCACTTGTATCATGAAGGAGAAGGAAAAGGGAGAATCAAAGAAGAAGATAATCTTTTCTTTCAGGCAGTGAAGAAAACCTGGGAAAAAGTGGGTTTCTCCGGGCCAGGAATGAGAGTAGAGGCCTTTAATGAAATACCCATTTCCCGAGGTCTAGGAAGTAGTGCGGCATGCATTGTGGCTGGAGTTGTCTCTGCCAATGAAATAGCGGGTAGAGTCTTGAATGTATCTCAGATGATAGAGTTAGCTTCGCAGATAGAAGGGCATCCGGATAATGTTTTACCTGCTTTTTTAGGGGGGTTTACTATAGCTTTTTCTAAAGAGGGAAAAATTTTTTATCATCAGCTTCCTTTTTTACCGGAAGTGGAGATAGTGGTTTGTATTCCTGGCTACACCCTCTCTACTGAGGAAATGAGAAAAATTCTTCCCTCTTCTTATCCCCGAGATAAAGTAGTTTTTAATTTATCGTCTCTCGCTTATCTTTTGGGAAGTATTTTTACTGAAGATAGAGAAGGATTCTTTTTGTCTTTAGAAGATGAGATTCATCAACCCTATCGGGGAGCTAAAATTAAAGGGTTTAACGAGATTAAAGAGTATATCCAAAAGAGGAATTTGGGGAATGTAGCTATTAGTGGTTCAGGACCTACTTTAATCCTTTTTTTGTCCCGGCCCTTGCAAGAGGAAGAGAAAAAAGATGTAGAAGGGATTTTTCAATCTCAGGGAGTTAATATAAATATAAAAAGAGTAGAATGGATAAAAGAAGGGGTAAAGGTGAGGGAGTTATGAGCCTCATAGTGCAAAAATACGGTGGCTCTTCTTTGGCTGACCTGGATAAAATCAGGTTAGTAGCTTCTCGGGTAAAGAAATACGGGGATGAAGGGCATGAATTGGTGGTGGTAGTTTCAGCTATGGGGAAAACTACTGATCAACTTATTTCCCTAGCTAAAAATTTAAATCCTTTTCCTCCAGAAAGAGAGCTCGATATGTTACTCTCTACCGGGGAACAAGTTTCCATATCTCTTTTAGCTATTGCTCTTTCTTCTTTAGGAGTAAAGTCTGTTTCCTTAACCGGGGGGCAAGCGGGAATTATTACTACTGATACTTATACTAAAGCTAAAATTTTCCATATAGATACTCGGAGAATAAAAGAGCTCCTTCTCAATCACCAGGTGGTAATAGTGGCTGGCTTTCAGGGGAGGACTCCTCAAGGAGACATTACCACTTTAGGAAGAGGAGGAAGTGATATAACTGCTTGTGCTTTAGCAGCAGCTCTGGATGCTGATTTCTGCGAGATTTATACTGATGTTCGGGGGGTATTCACTGCCGACCCCCATCTTGTTCCTCAGGCCCAAAAAATTGCTCGTCTCTCTTATGAAGAAATGTCAGAGATGGCTACCTTAGGAGCTAAGGTTTTGCAACCCCGGGCAGTGGATTTTTCTCAAGCCTATGGAGTGAGAGTGCATGTTCGTTCTACTTTTTCAGAGGAGGAGGGAACCTGGGTGGAAGAGTTGAATAATATGGAAGAGGTAAGGGTAAAGGCCATCACTCACAGTGGGGATATGCTAAAAATAGTATTATTGGGAGTCCCTAACCAACCGGGAGTGGCGGCTCAGATTTTTAAGGCTTTATCTGATTTTTCAGTTTTTATCGATATGATTATTCAGAGTGAGGGAAGAGAGGACTACAAAGACTTAGCTTTTGTGGTTTCTCGAGAAGATGAAGACAAAGTTAAAAAAGCCATTAATAGCCTAGAAAAGGAATTGCCTTTTCTAGGGATGAAGTTTGATGAAACGATGAGCCGGGTGTCTTTAGTAGGAGCAGGAATAGCCAGCAACCCTAATATTGCTTATCGGATGTTTAACGCTCTGGCTCAGGCAGGGATAAACATAGATATGATTAGCACTTCTAATTCTCGGATTTCTTGTCTCATACCCCGGGATTTGATGGGAGAAGCGGTAAAAGTTTTGCACGAAGAGTTTATTATTCAGGAGGTGAAACTCAATGAAGGAATTTAGAGTGGCAGTAGTAGGAGTAACTGGGGCAGTAGGGCAGGAGATGCTCAAAGTTTTAGAGGAGAGGAAGTTTCCCGTTTCAGAGATTCGGCCTTTAGCTTCTTCTCGTTCTCAAGGGAAAAAAGTAAATTTTCGGGGTAGAGAGTGGGCAGTGGAAGTTTTAGACCAAAATAGCTTCCGGGGAGTGGACATTGCGCTTTTCAGCGCTGGAGCTTCCATAAGCCGAGAATTTGCTCCCTTAGCAGCGCAGAGTGGCTGTGTGGTGATAGATAACTCCTCAGCTTTCCGGCAAGACCCCGACGTTCCCTTAATCGTCCCGGAGATTAATCCTCATCGGATTAAAGATTATAGGCGAAGAAACATCATTGCTAATCCTAACTGTACCACCATCATTTCTCTTATGCCTTTAAAACCTTTGCACGACTATGGGAAAATTAAAAGGGTAATAGCGTCCAGCTACCAAGCTACTTCAGGTGCAGGAGCTAAAGCTATGGCTGAGTTAGAAGAGCAAACCAAAGCCTATATAAACCAAGAAGAGATAATACCTCGTGTCTTTCCCCAGCAAATTGCTTTTAATGTTATACCCCACATTGATGTTTTCCTGGATAACTACTACACTAAAGAAGAAATGAAAATGGTCTGGGAGAGCCGAAAGATCTTGGAAGAGGAAAATCTGTTAATTAGTGCTACTTGTGTTCGGGTTCCAGTGTTTCGCGCCCATGCTGTGGCTATTAATATAGAAACAGAACAAAAGATAACCAGGGATAAAGCCATAGAACTTTTATCCTCTTTCCCGGGGATAAAGGTGGTAGACGACCCCGAGCATCTTCTTTATCCCACTCCCTTAATGGCTGCGGGAAGAGATGAGTGTTTAGTAGGGAGGATAAGAGAAGATATTTCCTCTCCTTCAGGTTTAAATCTCTGGGTAGTGGGAGACCAGTTGAGAAAGGGAGCAGCGCTAAACGCCGTACAAATTGCCGAGCTTTTAGCTCCAGAAATTTCTTAACCATTAGGGGTTGCGAGAAAACAGAAATTATTTTAAAATTGCAATGCTGCGAGAGTGGCGGAATGGCAGACGCGCTGGACTTAGGATCCAGTGGCAAGCGCCGTGCGGGTTCAACTCCCGCCTCTCGCACCAAAAAAGTATTTTTCTTTAAAGAAAATCTGTTATAGTCACTGGGCTTGTTTAATCCTTGAAGGAGAAGAAATAATGTTCCAAAAAATCTTCACCCCCTATTGACGAAATGGAAAAGTGGTGGTATATTATATTTGCCATCGGTTCTGAGAGATTAAGCCGGAGGATGGAAAAAAGAGCTTCTGTTTGAAAGATTAGAAGCTCGAAGCTTTACCAAGTGGAAGTCCATCCTGAAGTTTCTCACTCAAAAGGTGAGAAAGAAGAAGGCTAAGGTCTGTTAGAGCCGATGGCTTTTTTATTATATAGAAAACAGAGAAGTTAATCTCCGTATTATTTATTCCCTATATAATAAGAAATTTAATGAGGAGAAAAACCTTCCTTGCTGGTCTTCGTATTTTAATGTTCTTCTTCCTTTTTGTAAGGAAAGAGTATTATATAGTAAGGAAGGTTTTTGCTTTGTTTGCTCACTGCTCACATAGGAGCTGTGCGTTGTCTCTCCTAAACTTTCGCGTTTGTGTTGGTTTACAATGCCATTTTCAAAATATTCAATACGTCTTGTTTTCCCAATTTCTTAAGATTGCCTACAGTTTTTGTATTACCAGATGTACACTTATCAGCCATTTCTTCTAACCGGTCATCTGATATACCTAATTCTTTTAATGAGGTAGGGAGCCCCACATCCTTGTAAAATCCTTTTAGTCTATCTATACCGGCTAATGCTGTGCGCTCTGGATCTTCAAAATCCATATCTACATTCCATACTCGCACAGCAAATTGGACAAATTTATCCCTGTCTTCTTTGTATACATATTTCATCCACGCTGGAAACACTACTGCTAATCCAGCACCGTGAGCCACATCATATATTCCGCTGATTTCATGTTCTATATCGTGTGATGCCCAATCACCCACTCGACCGGTGCTCAAAAGGTCATTGTGAGCTATGGTGCCAGCCCACATTATTTCAGCTCTGGCGTCATAATTATCTGGTTGCTCGAGCACTACGGGTATATTTTTTATAACTGTTTTAAGCGTGCTCTCGCATAGCCTGTCAGTAAAATCCACATGCCGAGTAGGAGTAAAATAACGTTCCATTACATGAGCCATTATGTCTGAAGCTCCACAAACTGTTTGATAAGGTGGCAGAGTAAAAGTTAGCTCGGGGTTCAATATGGCAAATCTAGGCCTCATTATCTCTGCGTTAACCGCTCTTTTATACCATCCATCTTCATTGGTTAGAACCGAACCTGGGCTTGCTTCACTTCCTGCTGCTGGTATAGTAAGCACTACACCTACTGGTATTGTTTCTTGAGGTTCAGCTTTACCAATATAGAAATCCCACACATCACCAGAATATGGCACTCCTATGCCTATGGCTTTGGCAGAATCTATAACACTTCCTCCACCTACTGCCAGAATAAAATCTATATCATTCTCCCGGCATAGCTTTATGCCTTCTCGCACTAAACTTACCCGTGGGTTTGGCTTTACACCACCTAACTCTATAAAATCAATACCCGACTTTTTAAGTGAAGCCGCTACTTTATCATAGAGCCCAAAATGCTTTATGCTTCCGCCGCCATAGTGAAGTAATACTTTTCTAGCCTGACACTTTTCGACTTCCTGACCCACCTGGTTTTCTGTACCTCGGCCAAAAACTATCTTAGTAGGGCTTAAAAACTCAAAATTGTTCATATCTTCCTCCTTTACAATTTTTGAAATTTTACCATATTTATAATGTCTCGCAAAACCTATTAAATTACTAAAACTTTAAAAAAAACAAATTACATCGGAAGCTAAAAACAAAATCGTTATGTTGCTGGAATGCCTTTTTCCCAGTAGCATAATTTTAGTCTTTTTCATCTATTTTGCCTTTATAGTATCCCGCAAAATCGGTTATAAAATCTTTCTCTCTAACTCCCTTCGCAAGGGGGAGAGGATTTTTTTCCTTGTTGAGAATTGCTCATTTTTCCCTCTCCTTCAAAATGGATTGCTTTTCTTCTTTCTTTTCCCTCGGCAGTAGAGTTTTATATATTTCGCCCTTGGAGGGTGAAAGTGAAAGTGAGAGTGAGAGTGAGAGTGAGAGTGAAATTACGTGGAATTATTGATAAATTGGTGTTGTAAAAAAGAGAAATGTTATATATACTTAAGGAGCAAAATATACCAGAAATGAAAGGATTTTTCGTGGATTGGGTAGAAAAACCAGCTGAAGGGAAAGAAAAAAGAGACAAAGTTGTTGTTCTGCTACTCACTGTTTTCTATCTTCTCATTTCTTTCTATCATTTAGGTTCTCTTAAAGCCCCTCAAACTTATTGGCAACCTTCTTCGCCGGGAGAAGGAGCTTGCCTCGATTTAGGAAAAGAAGAAACCATCAAACGGGTGTCTTTTTTCGGAGGACTAATTGGAGAGGGAGAATATCAGCTTGAATATTCTACTGATGCCGAAACCTGGCAAGAAGGGCCCCTTCTTAAACCTCAGAATGTTTTTGAGTGGAAAGGAGAAGATGTCAACTGTCGAGGAAGATATATTAAAATTGTAGCTCAAAAAAGTGGAGGGATGCTCAACGAAATTGGTTTTTGGGGGGAGGACCAAGCTCTGCTTCCTGTAAATGATATTTTACCTCTCTATCGAGGATATTTGCTCCCTCAAGGTTTTTCTAATCTTGCTGATGAGCAAGATACTGTTCCTTACCAATCATCTTATCTAAATAGTACTTATTTTGATGAAATTTATTTTGCTCGCACTGCCTATGAATACCTTCATCAGATAGAACCTTATGAGTGGACTCACCCTCCTCTGGGTAAGATACTAATTTCCTTAGGGATAAGCATCTTTGGTATGAATCCCTGGGGATGGAGATTTATGGGAGTGGTGTTTGGAGCTTTAATTATTCCTTTAATGTATCTTTTGGGAAAAAAATTATTTGGCAGAAGCGAATATGGTTTGATAGCGGCTTTTCTTATGACTTTTGAGTTTATGCACTTTGTCCAGGCTCGTATAGCTACTATAGATACCTATGTGGTATTTTTTATCATCCTTATGTATTATTTTATGCTCGTCTATCTCTCTATTCCTTACTCTTCTAGAGATATAAAACGATTTTTGTTACCTCTTTTCCTCTCTGGTCTTTCCTTTGGACTGGGAGCATCGGTGAAATGGACAGGTATTTATGCTGGAGGAGGATTGGCAGTGCTTTTTTTCCTCGACCTGATAAAGAAGAGAAGAGAAAATCCTTTAAACTTTGCCTTCTTTTGTAAAAAAATGTTCCTCTGGTGTGTACTGTTCTTTATTATTATCCCTGTTTTAGTCTATGGTTTATCTTATGTGTTTTTTTTACCCGGGCCTACGGGAGTATCAGACATCTGGAGGCATCAGCGCCAGATGTTTGGCTATCACAGTAAACTCGAAGCTACTCACCCTTTTTCCTCTCCCTGGTGGCAATGGCCTCTTATAATCCGACCTATCTGGCTTTATCAAGGGAAGGGTTTGCCTCCCGGGCAAATATCGAGTATCGCTTCTTTAGGTAACCCAGCCATTTGGTGGGGAGGCACACTTGTGCTTCTCTCTTCTCTTATATTTCCTCTCTTTCGAAGAGAAAAAACTCTACCTTTCATTTTTATCGGGTTTCTTGCTCAATATCTTCCTTGGGTTTTAGTTCCCCGGCTAACTTTTATCTATCATTTTTATAATAGTGTGCCTTTTTATATTCTTTTAATTGTTCTTTTTTATCGGAAAATATGGGAAAATTATCCCCGCTATAAGCCTTTTCTTTGGGGGTATTTGGTTCTTGTAGCCTTTTTATTCTTCCTTTTTTATCCTGTTCTCTCTGGAGAAGTGGTAAGTAAAGCCTATGTAGCTACTTACTTACGCTGGCTTCCCAGCTGGACGTTTTTCGTCAACTAAAGTTTTGGTTCTTAAACTTCAACACCAAACACGGTGCGCATTAGGAAACCAATGAAAAAACTGAAACCGGCTACTCCAAAGCTCACTCCTATCATTTCCCAGAATCGTTTTCCAAAAGGAGTCCCCTTGGCTACTGAAATATAATAATTAAAGAGAGCAATGATAGCAACAGCGATGGCTAAAGTGCAACATAAGCAAAGGTAGTAATTATCTAATAAAAGATAAGGCAGAATCAGTAGAATCACGGTTAAGATATAAGTAAGCCCGGTGTAGAGGGAAGCCTGGAGGGGATTTTTATCTGTTCCTTCTGCTTTAGTGGATAGATATTCGGAAGCTCCCATAGATAGAGCTGCTGCAATTCCGGTGACTGAACCAGTGAGAGCGATTAATTTGGTATCTTGTAGAGCCAGGGTAAACCCGGCCAAAGCGCCGGTGAGTTCTACTAAAGCATCATTGAGTCCCAGTACTATAGAACCAATATAATTGAGTCGTTCCTCATCTATAAGCTCTAAAAGAGCATTTTCATGTTTGTCTTCTTCCTCTATTATGGTGTTTATTTCAGGAATGATTCCCGACCAATTTTCATAGTTTTCTTGGGCTTTTTCTTCCCCATTTTCCATTAACTTTAACCCGAAAGTGAGCCCAAAAATACGGCTTATCCAACAGTATTTCCAAATTTTAAATCGGTCTGGCTTTATATCTTTTTGGGTATACTTTTTAAAAATATGATAATGACAAAGTTCCTCATTAGCAATTTTTTCCAGAACCTCTTGATTTTTTGAAGATGGAAGTTTTTTAGATAAAGTTAAGTAAACGTGGTATTCGGTAATCTCGTTTCTTTGATGGGCTAATAGCTGATTTTGGATTTCGGGAGTGAGGTCCATTTTTTTCTCTCCTTTAGAAGATATATTAATACAATTATTGCTTTTATTGTAACTTTGGTGTAATGTAAAAACAATAGACCTAAGCTAATAAAATATTTATTGAGGGGGTATGAGGTAGTTTTCTTTGCCTTCTTGCCTTTTATAGCAAAGTAGCTATATAATATTGTCAGAAAGTGGCGGTGTAGCTCAGATGGTCAGAGCATCCGGCTCATACCCGGAGCGCCAGGGTTCGAGTCCCCGCACCGCCACCAATAGTTATATCTTGAGTTTAACGACGAGTGCACCCTTTAGTAAGCAAGATCAAAAAATCTATTGTTAAGTATTCCCTTATTTCTCCTGGAGATAGAGTATTGGTAGCTTTCTCTGGAGGTCCTGATTCTACTGCTCTCTCCCAAATTCTCCTTTCTCTTCAGGAAATTATTGGGTTTGAGATGGCTCTGTTTCATCTCAATCATGGTTTGCGAGGAAAAGAAGCAGAGCGAGATGAGAATTTTTGTGTCTCCTGGGCTAGAGATAGAGGAGTGCCCATTTTTGTGGAGAGAGAAGATGTAAAAAGCAAAAAGACTACAGAACATCTCTCTTTAGAAGAAGCTGCTCGAGTGGTTCGCTATCAAGTGATGAGGAAAGTAGCGGACACTTGGGGGGCAGAAAAAATTGCTTTAGGGCATACTATGAATGATCAAGGAGAAACTGTTCTACTTAACATCCTTAGAGGCACAGGATTAGATGGATTGCAAGGTATGAAATTTAAAGAAGATAGGTTTATTCGTCCTTTATTGGAGGTTAAAAGGGAAGAAATATTAGAATTTCTTGAAGAAGAAGGTATTCCCTTTGTGGAAGACAGTTCTAATCAGGACACGTCTTTCTTGAGAAATAGATTACGAAGTTTAATCCCCCTTTTAGAGAAAGAGTTTAACTCTCATCTTGTGGAAGCTCTATTTCGTCTATCTCTTAATGTTCAAGAAGAAAAAGCTTCAGTTCCGAAGCTGGTTATTCCCATAGAGAAAAAAGGAATTCTGAAGAAAGCTCCTCTTTCTTATTTTAAAGGTCTTTCTTCTCCAGAATTGCTTAAATTAGTTCGTTTCTTTATTAAAGAAACCCGGGGGAATCTATGGGATATAAGTCGAGGACAAATTGAGGAAGTAGCTCACTTGCTAGAAAGAGGAAGAGGAGAAGTTCACTTACCAGGGAAGGTTAAAGTATTTATAAGAGATGGTTATCTCTGGATTTCTCCTAACTCATTTTATTTAACTGATGTTCCTCACTGGTCTTTTGCTCTTCAACTTCCTGGTGAGAACTTTTTACCTGATTTGGGAATAGCTATTAGAGGAAATTGGAAAGGAGAAGAGAAGAAAAAAACGCTCCTTTCTGTAGAGTGGGATTTTGATAAATGTTATCCTCCTTTTCAAGTGCGAAGTTTTCGAGATGGAGATAGAATTTGGCAAGGAGGTAAAGAAATAAAGATTAAAGAACTTTTTTTCCAAAAAGGAATAGGGAGAGAGTGGAGAAGGTTGATACCTTTTATCTGTGATAAGGAAAAGATATTGTGGATTCCTAGCTTAGCTCTTGACGAAAGGGTAATAGTTAGAGAAAATAGCAGACAGATTTTAGTGGCATCTGTTAGCTCCTTGTGAGAGGTGGTAGAGTGGAACCTTTTATTGAACAAATTTTGATTTCAGAAGATGAAATACAGGCTAAAGTAAAAGAATTGGGAGAGAGAATCAGCAAAGATTATGAAGGTCAAGAAATAAGAGTCGTAGGCATTTTGCGAGGTGCTTTTATTTTTATGGCCGATTTAGTGCGGAATATTAAGCTCCCTTTAAGTGTTGATTTTATGTCGATTTCAAGTTATGAGGATGACTATGAAACTACTGGAGTGGTTAGGATACTTAAAGACTTAGATAAACCTATTACTAATCGTCATACTCTAATAGTAGAAGATATCGTAGACACTGGATTGACTCTTAAACATCTCAAGCAAGTTTTGTCTACTCGTGGTCCGGCCAGTTTAAAAGTATGTGCTTTATTAAATAAAAAAGAGAAGCGAGTGGTAAAAGATTTAGCGATAGATTACTGTGGTTTTGATATACCCAATTATTTTGTAGTAGGTTACGGCCTTGATTTTGCTGAAAAATACCGTAATTATCCTTTTATATTTGTTTTAAAGCCAGAATATTATCAAAAACCGTTTCAGGTATGATTTAATGGGAGAGTGACAATGAACAATTACCCTAGTGGAAGGTTATATAGAAATCTGGGATTTTATATCCTGTTTCTAATAATTATGATTTCAATGGCTACTTCTTTTATGGAAAGAGAAATTCCACCTCAAGTTTTTACTTATACTCAGTTTTTAGATGCGGTGCAGAGAGGCTTGGTAAAAAAAGTCGTCATTATGGACCGTGACTTGAGTGGAGAAATGAAAGATGGTACTAAATTCACCACCTATGCTCCTGATGACCCGGCTTTGATTGCTACTTTACGGGATAAAAATGTAGATATCGAAGCTCGGCCACCAGCAGAGCCCTCTTGGTGGATAAGAATTTTAGGTTCTCTTCTCCCTACTGTTTTTCTCATCGTAGTGTGGATTTTTTTGCTCCAGCAAGTGCAGGGAGGAGGAAATCGGGTTACGTCATTTGCCAAAAGTAGAGCTAAAATGGTAGAGCCAGAAAAAGTAAAAATTACTTTTAATGATGTAGCCGGTATTGAAGAGGTAAAGGAAGAACTGAAAGAAGTAGTAGATTTTTTGCGTAACCCTCGTCGCTTCCAAAAAATTGGAGCTCGCATTCCCCGAGGAGTCTTACTCTATGGACCTCCAGGTACTGGTAAAACTTTATTAGCCAAAGCTGTTGCTGGTGAGGCAGGAGTTCCTTTTTTTAGTATCAGTGGATCAGATTTTGTGGAAATGTTTGTGGGAGTGGGAGCAGCTCGGGTAAGAGATCTGTTTGCCAATGCTAAGAAAAATGCACCTTGCATAGTTTTTGTAGATGAGTTAGATGCAGTAGGAAGACAGAGAGGAGCAGGTTTAGGTGGGGGCCATGACGAGCGAGAGCAAACTCTAAATCAGCTCCTGGTGGAAATGGATGGTTTTGACCCTAATGAAGGGGTTATTATAATTGCTGCTACCAACCGTCCTGACATTTTAGACCCTGCTCTTTTGCGTCCGGGAAGATTTGACCGTCGTGTTGCCGTTCCTCCTCCTGATGTAGTAGGAAGAGAAGCTATTTTACGGGTTCACGTAAAGGGGAAACCCATAGATAAAGATGTAGACTTGGAACTATTAGCTCGCCGTACCCCCGGATTTGTGGGAGCAGATTTAGCTAACTTGGTTAATGAAGCTGCTCTACTTGCTGCCCGGAAAGGTAGAGAGGTAGTCAAGATGGAGGACTTCGAAGAAGCTATTGATAAAGTTATAGCTGGTCCAGAAAGAAAACATATGGTTATAAGTGAAAAAGAAAAACAAATTGTAGCTTACCATGAAGCTGGCCATGCTCTCGTAGCTCGGGCTTTACCTAATACTGACCCAGTTCATAAGATTTCTATCATTCCTCGGGGGAATATGGCTTTAGGTTATACTTTACAACTCCCTACCGAAGATCGCTATCTTCTTAGTAAGCAAGAACTATTAGAACGTCTAGCGGTTTTGTTGGGGGGGAGAGTAGCAGAAGAGATAGTTTTTAAGGATGTTACAACTGGTGCTCAAGATGATTTGAAAAGAGCAACAGATATTGCTCGAGAGATGGTTTGTGAATATGGAATGAGCGAAATCTTAGGACCTCTTACCTTAGGTAGGAAACATAAAGAAGTCTTTTTAGGTAGAGATATTGCTGAAGACCGTAATTATAGCGAGGAAATTGCTTACACCATTGATAAAGAAGTGAGATCCATAATCGATCAAGCTTATGAGAAAGCTCAAGAACTTATTAATCGTTATCGAAAGAAGCTGGATCTCTTAGCTCAGAAGTTAGTGGAAAAAGAAGTTTTAGAAAGGGAAGAGATAGAAAAGATCCTTGATTTTAACGGAGAAAATGAGGAATCTGTTATAGCTTTTCAACCTCAGATGAATTCAGACCTATCAGGAGGAGAAAAAACCGATGAAATTTAATACCTTGAGAATTGGTCTTACGGGAGTAGCTCAGGCTGTGGTAAACGATGAAAATGCCGCCGATCATTTTGCTCCCGATATGGTTCCTGCTTTTGCCACTCCTATGTTGCTTTCCTTAATGGATAATGCTGCTCATGAAGCAGTTAAAAATCATCTTCCTGAGGGTTACGTTAGCGTAGGAACCCGTTTAAGTATTTCTCACGTCGCTGCTACTCCTAAGGGTATGCAAGTCACTGCTCGGGCAACTCTCGTGGAGATTCATCGAAATTGTCTAATATTTGTGGCAGAAGCTTTTGATGAGGTAGAAAAAATAGGAGAGGGAAGATTGGAAAGATTCGTTATAAACCGGGATTCCTTCTTGAAAAAACTAGAATCTAAATTGAATTTTATTAAAGGTGTAGTGGCGGAATAATCGAGGTGGATCTAATGCGACAGTTCGCCGTGTTTGGCCTGGGTATTTTTGGAAGTAGTATTGCTATTGCCCTTTACGAGCAGGGTTTTACTGTTTTAGGGGTAGATATTAGTGAAGAGCCGGTTAGAGAGTTAGCGAGTAAAATAACTGAGGTAGTACAAGCTGACACTACTGATGAAAAAGTTCTAGAAGCTTTGGGAATAAAGAATTTTGATGTAGCTATAGTGGGTATTGGTAATGATATTCAATCTAGTGTTTTAACTACTCTGGCAGTTAAAGAATTAGGTATACCCTTAGTTATCGCCCGGGCTATAAATGAAATGCATGGAAAGATTCTCAATAAAATCGGTGCTGACCGGGTTATATTCCCTGAACGAGACACTGCTATCCGAGTAGCAAAAACTCTGGCTTTTCCTTATGCTATTAGAAGCGAGGAATTATTTCCGGGGCATAATATTATTGAAGCTCAAGTACCTCCTTCCCTTTATGGGTTTACGTTGGCTAAAGCTCAATTGAGAACTCGTTATGGGATTACCATAATAGCTATAAGGCGAGGAGAAAACTACATTGTATCACCAAATGCTACCGAAGTTTTATCCAAGGGAGACATTATTTATATTCTAGGTAGCGAACAACAGCTTAAAAAATTCTTTAAAGAAATAGCGGAAGTTAAAAATGGAAAGGTAAAGGTGGAGGAATGAAAGCCCAACCAGAATGTTTTTGTTGTAGTATAAGACAAGCTCAAGAAGCTACTGAAATAGCGGGGAGGGATAAAAACACTATTTGGAAAATTTCTCAAGAAGTTTGCGCTATTTATGCTCGGGCTGATCAGAACTGGACTCCCGCTTATATGACCACTTTAGCTCATAATGTTACTAAAAAAATGGTGGGTATAGAAGATATATTTTATCAAATAAAAAGGGGCCACAATCGAGCAGCACTTCAAATTTATCCTCAACTTAAAAGTTGGGTAAGAAAAGGAGAAAATAGGTTAGAGCGAGCAGTAAAAGTAGCTATAGCTGGAAATTTAATTGACCTAGGAGTTTATCGGGACATAAAAGTAGAGAAAGTTTTGGAAGAGATTGACTATGCTCAATGGGGAAGATATCAATTTACTTCTTGGGTAGAAGACTTAAATAATGCTCGTACTTTAATTTATGTGGGAGATAATGCAGGAGAAATAGTCTTTGACCGAATTCTTTTAGAAGAGATATCCCCAGGAAGGAAGATTTTTTTCGTAGTTAAAGGTGGTCCGGTATCCAATGATGCTCTGTTAGAGGATGCTCAAGAGGCGGGTATTGATAAAATAGCAGAAATTTTAACTACTGGGCAGCCTGAAGTAGGGATAGCTTTAGAAAGAGCTCCTTTGTCTCTGCAGAAATTGTGGAAGGGAGCAGATATGATTATTTCTAAAGGGCAAGGTAATTTTGAGACTTTAAGTGAAGAAGAGGGAAATATTTATTTTCTACTTAAGGCTAAATGTATTCCTGTAGCTCGGGAGTTGGGAGTGAGGCAAGGAGCTTTAGTTTTGCAAAAAAAGGGAGAGTATCCTGAGATAGAAGTGCACTCAAGCGGAGGACTGGTAGTAAGAAAGAATAATGGCCAATGGCAGGTGCTTTTAGTTAAAAAAAGTAGCTCGGGACTATGGACTCTTCCCAAAGGTCATAAAGAAAAGGGAGAGAGAGAAGAAGAAACCGCCTCTCGAGAAGTAGAAGAAGAAACGGGTTATAAGGTTAAGTTAGGACCTCGAATAGGAGAAATTAGTTTTCGTTATACCAGGAATGGTCAAGCTTTCCGAGAAATAGCTTCTTTTTTCCTTATGGAAGTAATAGGGGAGGGAAGAAAAGAAGAAGAAGGAGAGATTGAAGAAGTAAAATGGTATTCCTTAGATGAAGCGCTACAAGCATTGCATTATGATAATGAAAAGAGTTTAATCCATGAAGTTAGGAGGCTTATGGAAAAGAAGTCGAGCGATTTATCTTTCTCTAATTTTTGAAAAGAATTATAAGATACTATCATAAAATTTGTTAAATTTTGATTTATGTAGTGTTCAACTCTTGCAAAATGCGTTAAAATGAGGTAAAAGGAGGGATAAGGTTATCCTCCAGAGGTAGAAAGAGATTTTCTTTAAAAAATGGCATTTCTTAAACGCTAAGGAGGTAAAGGTATGGAGCTTTTGAAAATATCTTCTAAGACAAGGCCAGTGTCTTTAGCTGGAGCATTAACTGGAGTAATTAGAGAACAAGGTAGGGCGGAAATGCAGGCAGTAGGAGCAGGAGCGGTAAATCAAGCGGTAAAAGCTATCGCTATCGCCCGGGGCTATTTAGCTCCCAGTGGTATCGATTTGGTTTGTATACCTGCTTTTGTGGATGTGAAAATTGATGATACAGAAAAAACGGCTATTAGGTTTATAGTACTTCCCGCTTAAAGGGAAGAGTGAGTAAATTAAATAATATAAGGAGGTAGGGAAGTATGAACAAGCAAGAGTTCGTTAGTGCCCTTTCTGAAGAGCTAAAAAAAGAAGGGGTAGATGTTACTAAGAAAGACACGGCAAAGATTGTAGATGCGTTTTTAGGGGTGATTCAGGAAGAAATTAAAAGAGGTGGCAAGGTACAGTTAGTGGGTTTTGGGACCTTTGGAGTAAAAAAGAGAGCAGCAAGAAGAGGAAGAAACCCTCAAACAGGTAAAGAAATTCGCATTCCTGAAGCTACCATTCCTTTTTTCCGTCCGGGAAAAGGCCTCAAAGAAGTAGTTAGGAAAAAGTAGGTAGGATTAAAACTTAAAGGAGAGACAAATGTCTCTCCTTTTCTTTTTTAGGAAAAGATGTTTATAGGCGATTATCATATCCATACTCCTCGCTGTGGTGATGCGAAGGGGAGTTATAGTGAATATATTGAAGAGGCTTTAAAGAAAGGGATTACTGAAATTGGTTTTTCTGGCCATTCCCCGCAGTATTTTCTTCCTCTAGAGAAAAGGAAGAGAGAATCGGCTATTCCTGAAGAGGAGTTAGCTCTCTATGTCCAAGAGATAGAGTCTCTACAAAAAGAGTATCGGTCTTCTATTGTTATCCGTTTAGGTTTGGAAGTAGACTTTATTCCGGGAAAAGAAAAAGAATTGCAATCCATAGTGGACTTTTATCCCTGGGATTACCTTTTGCTTTCTGTTCATTATCTTGGAGAGTGGCCTTTTGATAATCCTCAATATCTTTCTGTATATAAAGAGAGAGATATAAACGAAATTTATGAGGCTTATTACCAAACTCTCATTGCTGGGATGAAAACTGGGTTTTTTGATGTTGTTGCCCACTTTGACTTACCTAAAAAGTTTGGTTTTCTACCCACCAAAGAGATTAGAGGAGAAATAGAAGCTCTGCAAGTTTGCCGAGAGCAAGGTTTAGTAATAGAGCTTAACACTGCTGGTCGGCGCAAGCCCATAGGAGAATTTTATCCCGCAGCTTCTGTTCTTGCAGAAGCCCAGAAATTAGGTTTGAACGTATGTCTTGGTTCTGACGCCCATCGGCCAGAAGAAGTAGGAAAAGATTTTGAAGAGGCTCTTTTGCTTTTGCGCCACTTAGGGTTTAATCACTTAGTAGGCTGGGAGAAAAGAAAAGCTATTTTACATTCTATCTCGTAAACTACGACAAGATTTCAGCCTACGGCGTAAACTAAAAGATAAAAATAGAAAGGATAAATGCAAAAACTAAAAGATAAAAAAGACTGCAAGAATAGACGCTCATGTTTTCATCTTCATCTGGTGCTGCGAAGCAGCATGAGCGTCTATCCTATAAGGAGTAAAAGCTTGAGGCTAATTACCACTATGGTGGCTCTGGTTTTAATTTCTCCCTTTCTGTATTTAGCTCTTTTAGAGAACTATCCCCATTCTTTTTGGACTAAAAACTTTATCTGGATTTATCTTGGCCTCCTTTTATTTGTTTTCCTCTCTAATCTTCACAATAAAAGTTGATTGTGTTACAATAGAAATGGCGAGGAGAAAAGGAGAAAAAGCCTTCCGAATAATATATTATTCGGAAGGCTTTTTTGTTAATAGGAGGTGCATGTTGGAAGATTTATTAAATATTTGGCATAAATTTCCGGTGATTGGAGCTCTACGGGCTTCTTCTTGGAGGGAAATCGATGTTGAATATCTCTCTTTGTGTCCGGTCTTTTTCTTTCTCGAGGGGAATGTATTTACTTTACGAGAGGCATTGAAAATTTTACCTCCCGATTTACATCTCTTTCTACATTTAGACCTTTTTGGAGGGATGACTTCTGATGAAAGTGGTTTGTTATTTATGCGAGAGATCTTCCCTCAAATACGGGGTATCATTTCTACCCGTGCTCGCACTTTAAATTTAGCTAAAAAAGCAGGCTTTTTTACTATTTTTCGCTTATTTCTTATTGATAGTGAATCTCTGCGTACTGGTCTTCGAATAGCGCAAGAAATTTCTCCTGATGCTCTGGAAATATTGCCCGGAATTATTTTTCCTCAAGTGAGGGACTCTATCCCTGTAGAGAATTTACCTCCTCTTATTTGTGGAGGGTTTATCCGGAAGAAAGAAGAGGTAGAGAAAATAATATCTTGTGGAGCAGTTGCAGTTTCTACCAGTTGCCGGGAGCTATGGAAAATGAACAGGAGGTAAAAATGGAGAAATTCTTTCTCACTGTAGATTTAGGAACTACCAGTGTGAAGTTAATATGGTGGAATGAAAAAGGAGAGAAAATCGAAGAAGATTCTTTCCCGGTGAAATTACATTTTCCTTTTGAGGGAGGAGTGGAGTTTGACCCAAAAGCAATGGTAAAAGAACTAGTGAAAAGGATCAATCATTCTCCCTTTTCTCTTCAAGGTATGGGCATAACCAATCAAAGAGAGACTACCATAGTATGGGATGAGGAAGGGCAATTGGTTTATCCTGCCATAGTTTGGCAGGATCGCCGCACCGCCAACTGGTGCGAAGCTCACCGAGAGAAAGAAGAATGGCTTTTTCAAAAAACCGGTCTTTTTCTCGACCCTTATTTTTCCCTTAGTAAATTAGTGTGGATTTTAGAACAAGTAAAAACCTCTTATTCCTTGTATTTTGGTACTTTAGATACCTATGTTTTGTGGGTTTTGACCGCCGGAGAAGTTTTTTCTACCGATTACACTAATGCCTCTCGTACTCTGATGTTTAACCTGCACAACTTATGCTGGGATGAAGAAATAATAAAAGAGTTTAAATTAGAAAAAGTTCTTTTCCCTGAGGTAATGCCTTCTTTCTATCCTCGGAGAGAAACGAAGATTACTGCTTCTCCTATTCCTATTTATGTGGTTTTAGGTGACCAGCAGGCTTCTTTCCTAGGCCAAGGCTGTTTTGAAAAAGGGAGCACTAAAAATACTTATGGGACAGGTTGTTTTTTAATGACTAATTGGGGAAATAGCTGGCCAAAGGATACCCGGAGACTTTTGATTACTTTAGCTTCTTTAGAAGAAGATAAACCGGTTTTTGCTTTGGAAGCTAGTACTTTCAGCGCTGGAGTAATTATCGAGTGGCTTAAAAGGATAGGGTTAATTAAAAGCCCTCAAGATATAGAAAAATTGGCTGAAAATGCTCACCCCTTAGAAGAGCTGATTTTAATTCCTGCTTTTTGTGGTTTGGGTGCTCCTTATTGGGACCCTTTCGCTCGAGGAGCTATTTTGGGATTAACTCCTCAAGTGGGGAAAGAAGAATTGGTGCGAGGAGTATTAGAAGCTGTGGCTTTTGAAGTGGGAGACCTTATGAAAATAATAGATGAGATTTCCCCGGGAGGGATAGGGGAGATATCTGTAGATGGAGGTTTGAGCCAGAGTAAGTATCTTTTGCAATTCCAAGCTGATTTGAGCGGGAAAACTATTCGGGTCTTCCCAGAAAAAGAAGCTACTTCCTTAGGGGTTTTCTATCTCTGGGCTAATAGGTCAGGCCTTTTATCTCGGAAGTTTATTGAAAAGAAGAGACAAGAAGCTCTGGTTTTCGCCCCTCAAGAGGAAGAAAAAAAGAGAGAGAAACTGTGGAAAAAATGGCAAAAAGGAATAGAAAAAGTGAAAGGTTGGGCTAAGAATGAGTGAGGAATTTGATGTCATCATAATTGGAGGAGGAGTAGTGGGTTGTGCTCTATCTTGGTATTTAGCTCATTTTGACCTGCACATTCTTCTTTTAGAAAAAGAATTAGACGTGTGTTCAGGAGTGAGCAAAGCTAATACCGGAATAATTCATTCTCGCAGCTATTGGACTCCTCACACTCTCAAAGGAGAGGTACATCTTCGCTCTCTTCCCTGGATAAAGCGAGCAGAAAAAGAATTAGATATTAAATTTCTGAAAACTGGAGCCTTAACTGTAGCTTTTTCTCGGGATGAACTAGAGTTTTTGCAGACTCTGAAAGAGAGAGGGAAAATAGAAGGAGCAGAGATTGTAGAACCTCGAGAAGTACGCAATTTGGAACCAGGGATAAGTGATAAAGTCTTTGCCGCCTATTACGATCCAGAAACCCGAGTAGCTTCTCCTTTTCAGCTTAATATAGCTTTAGCAGAAAATGCTTTGCTAAATGGAGTAAGTTTTGTTTTTGATCAGGAAGTGATTGGATTTGAAGAGGTAAGAAATAATATAAAGGTAATTACAAAAAAGGGAGAATATTTATCTCGATGGGTCGTGAATTGTGCCGGATTATCTTCTTCTTGTTTAGCTCAAAAAACGGGAGAAAACATTTCTCCTCTTCGGCCTTTGCGGGGGGAATATCTGGTCTTAGATCGGGAATGCAAAGGTTTAATTAATCATGTTCTTTATCCTGTTCCAGTGGGAGAGACCAAAGGAATTTTAGTTTCCCCTACTACCGATGGTAATATTTTAGTAGGACCCAACCTTGAGCCGGCAAAAGATGAAGATACTTCTACCACCAGAGAAGGATTAAAAGAAGTAGAGGAGGGAGGGAGAAAATTGGTTCCTTCTCTTCCTATTTCCCAAACTATAACCACTTTTTCTGGATTGCGCCCTACTTCTTGGGATAGAGACTTTCATATTTTTTTCTCCTCTCATTTTCCTTTTTTGCTTCACCTCGTGGGCATTGAATCTCCAGGACTTACTGCTTCTTTTGGTATAGCAGAATATGTGGGAGATTTGCTTTGTAAAAAAGGACTAAAACTGGAAGAAAAAAGACACTTTATCTTTCGCTCTTCTTTTCCTGTTTTCCGAGAGCTTTCCTGGGAAGAACGAGAAAGACTTGTTCAAGAAGATGCTGATTGGGGAAAAATAGTATGTCGCTGTGAAGAAGTAACTGTAAGAGAGGTTAAACACGCTCTTTTATCTTCTCCCGGAGCCTCTACTTTGGATGGCTTAAAGAGAAGAGTTCGAGTGATGATGGGAAGATGTCAGGGTGGGTTTTGCGGTATGCATTTACCATTTTTAATGGCTGAGACGCTGGGGTTAGAAGAAAGAGAAATTGTTAAGTCGGGAAAAAATTCTTTTTACTTAGGCGGAGAAACCAAAGAGGTGATGAGCGATGCCTCATTCTATTAAAGGGGATGTAGTAGTGATAGGAGGAGGTCCAGCCGGAATGGCTGCTGCTCTATCTTCCTGGGAAGCGGGAGCAAAATCGGTTTTTCTTCTGGAAAGAAATGAATATTTGGGAGGGATTCTTCCTCAATGTATTCACCCCGGCTTTGGTTTACAAATATGGGGAGAAGAGCTTACAGGACCTGAGTATGCAGAGATGTTTATAGAAAAAATAGGTAAAACAGGTGTAGAGGTTATGACTGGTACTACTGCTTTAGAATTAACTCCGGAGCGGCGGGTTAGAGCAGTGAATCCTAAAGGGGTTTGGGAGCTTGAAGCTAATTCAATTATTTTGAGTATGGGTTGTCGAGAAAGAACTCGGGGAATGCTCCGAACTCCTGGTTCTCGACCGGCAGGAATTTTTACTGCCGGATTAGCTCAATATCTGGTAAACATTGCTGGTTACCTACCGGGTAGGGAAGTAGTGATTTTGGGTTCCGGAGATATTGGACTAATTATGGCTCGTCGTCTTACTTTAGAGGGAGCGCGGGTGAAAATGGTAGTAGAGATAAAAAACTCACTTAGTGGTCTAGTTCGCAATTACGTTCAGTGTATCAAGGACTTCAATATCCCCCTCCTTTTTTCTCATACAGTGACTGAAATAAAAGGTAAAGAGAGAGTAGAAAGTGTAATTATCAGTGAAGTGGATGAAGAAGGACAACCACTTCCTAGTAGAGAAGAGGAAGTAAAATGTGATACTCTATTGCTTTCTGTAGGATTAATCCCGGAAAATGAGCTTTCTCGTCAGGCAAAGATTCCTCTTTCTCCCTTAACTGGTGGTCCCTGGGTGGATGAAGATTTTTCTACTGATTTAGAGGGCTTTTTTGCCTGTGGTAATGTAGCTTCTGTTTTTGATCTGGTGGACTATGTTACTTTGGTAGCAGAAAGAGCCGGTCGAGCAGCAGTTTTTCCTCACCATCCTCAAAGAAAATATATTTTGCAAGCTGGAGAAGGAGTGCATACACTTATACCTCAGCGGATCACAGATGGCAAAGATGGCTTTCTATTTATTCGGCCACACAAAAGTATGAAAAAAGTAACAGTCTCTCTCAAGAAGGAAGAAAAGACATTTTACCAAAAGAAAATATCTATTTGCCGACCCAGTGAAATGATAAAATTAGACCTTTCGGAAATACCCTGGCCTCAGGAAAAAGGAGAGATTAAAGTTGAAATTAGAGGAACAGAAATCCAAGGAATCTCTTGAACTCATTTGTGTTGTTTGCCCTTTAGGTTGCAATTTGTCGGTAGTAAGAGACGATGATAGCATTCAAGTAAAAGGGGGATGTAAAAAAGGAGAGAAATATGCGAAAGAGGAGATAGTTAATCCTCGCCGAGTAGTTACTACTACTCTTAGAATTAAAAATGGAGTATACCGGAGAGTGCCGGTGCGCACTTCTTCTCCTTTTCCTCGGGATAAAATTCCTGAACTTATGAAATTTTTAAGTTCTTTGGAAGCAGAAGCTCCTCAAAAAAGAGGAGATATAATAGTGAAAAATTTGTGGGGTGAAGGGGTGGATTTGATAGCAACAAGGACTGTAGAGCGAAAAAAGTAGCTATTATTTCCCTTCTGGGGAAGATGGAAGGGTGAGTAGGGGTAGCTTTAGCTGCAGGAGACCAATTTTCATGCGAGCAATAGGAATCATAGTTTCTACTCCTTGTTTTTCAGCTAGCTCTAAGACCTTGTTGTACACTTCTAGAGCTTCAGGAATTTTGTTTTCTGCTTCGTAAATAGAGCCTAAGAGGTTTAGAGCGGCAAGATTTTCTGGGTCTTTTTGCAGGGCTTCCATAATGGAGGAGTAGGCTTTCTCTAAGAGATTAAGTCTAAAATACCAGTTGCTTTTTTCTACTAAAAAATCTACCTCGCTGGAATAGAGAGTTTTAGCCTGGGTGAAAAACCTTTGGGCTTCTTCGGTTTCTCCCACCATTTCTTTTATACAACCTGCCATGATATAAGGAGTGGGGCGGTCGGGAAAAATATCTATAGCTCTCTCGAGATTTTCTAAAGCCTCTTCTACATTATTTTCGCTTACTAGTTTTTCCGCTTGAGTAAGGGCATCTAAATAGTTTTGCTCTGCAGGAGGAAGACGAAAAACAGCGAAGTAAAGAACTATAAGAACAATGGCTACTACTCCAGTGGTGGTTATAGTTCTTTTAATTCTTTGGTGTCTTCTTTTCTCTACTTTTGTATCTAACCACCACCACCATCTTTCCTGCGAAGGAGAGATTTTATTTCTCTCTGTTTTAAGCGTTTTTCTCCCCACTATTTTGAGAAAAGAAGCAGCATTTTTATCTAAAAGAGCATCAAAATTGTTTAATTTGGTTTCTTCTGGGTCAACGAAGGCCCCTCGAGAACGATAAAATAATAATCCATCCTGAATAGCATCTCGAAGAAGAAGGAGCTCTACTCCTCTACCTTTCTCATCTTGGATGTTAGCTACTCTTTTTGCGTAGTCATCAATCCACTTTCTGATGGTATCTAAATCAGGAATATTTGAGCTATTTGTATTCATACCTTCAGTAAATTATAAACATTTTACCTAATTAGTTCCCCTGGTAGCCAATAATTACCTTTTTCAGAGTTTCAGGCTCATCAGTTACTATAAATACTTCTTGAATAGCTGAGGACTTTTGAGCCAAAATCTTTGCTCCAGTAGAAGTAAGATATTTGAAACGCACCACCAGGCTCGATGTTGCACCTTTAGTGCGTTTTATTTCTCCGGGGAAAATAGATTTAACAAAATCGAGAGGTTCAATCTCTCTTTCTAAGAATTCTCTCAGGCCGGGTATCATACTATGTTCATATTTGATTTTTGAATTCCTAGCTCGGTGCTTCATAAAGCAACTCTTTCGTTGTTTTTATCGTAGTTTAGCTATTTGTAAAATAATAATCAACTAGTGATAAGGAGGTGATTTATCTATCACTTCCTTTTGTCATTCTTGAACAGTTCTATCATCGCCTTGCCATCATGCTGAGTGTTTCTATCATTCCTTACCGTCACCCCTTAATGTTTTTATCAGGGGTCTATGGTTTTTAAAAATATAGACGCCTAGCTAAATTTCGGGAATGACAAAAAAGTACAATAAGGGGGTAAACCCCCTCATAACCCCAGAAAAGAGAAAAACATAAAGACAAAATATGAAAAGACAAATACAACACGGAGGAAAAGGCCTCCGTGTCCGTCATTCCTGAATGTATTTATCAGGAATCCACAGTATTGAAGGGCAAGAATATTTAGATTCCCAATAGAAGATTTTGGGAATGACGAATGAGATGGATTCCTAGCTAAATTTCGGAGTAGGGGGGAAACCGATCCCCTATGATCCCCAAAAATAAAAATTAAAAGAAAGAGAGCAAAAATAAAGCGGAGGGAAAACATCTCCACGTTGTCATTCCTGAACGTCTCTATCAGGAATCTAAATTATTTTAAGGGCAAGGACCTCTGGATTCCCGATTAAAGATTTCAGGTATGACGAAAACTAAATTTTTGACTCTTCTTTCCCTCTCTCTTCTTGGGAGAACCTTACATATCCTCTCCCTCGACGGGAGAGGGTTAGGATGAGGGTGATGTTTCCAGGTTCTCTTTTTAGGCTTAAATAATTGTGCTATACTGTACTCCTGTAGAGGGAATTTTTTGAGGATAACCGGGTTTTTACTACAATGAAAATTATAGCTGAGAATCGTAAAGCAAGACATATTTATACCATAGTAGAAACAGCAGAAGCAGGAATAGAGCTACAAGGGACAGAAGTAAAGTCTCTGCGTCATCATGCTGTAAGCTTGGACCAGAGCTTTGCTCGAGTAGAGGGAGGAGAGATGTGGATTTATGATTTATACATTTCTCCTTATGATTATGGTAATTTGTTTAACCATGATCCCCGAAGGCCGAGAAGACTTCTTCTTCACAAAAGAGAAATTCTCCGCTGGGGGTCACAGGTGGAAGCAAAAGGTATGACTATCGTTCCTCTGCGGATGTATTTTAACGACCGAGGTAAAGTTAAAGTAGAAATAGCGCTGGTGAAACCTAAAAAAGTTTATGACCGGCGGCAGGAAATTCAAGAAAGAGAAGAAGAGAGAAATTTAAGGAGGGTTCTTAAGACTAAAGTTTAAGGGGGCGTCAGGGTTTCGACGGGGCTCCTTGAATTAGAAGAGGCGAGTCGAGGTCTCCACCGGGGCTCGTAAAAAAGGTGGTAAAATCATAAACGCCAACGATAATTTGGCTCTTGCTGCTTAATTAAAGCGGCACACCCTTGAGCTCGGTGCTCACAGAGTTCAAGTAGGTGTCAGATGGTGAGCAACCTTCTGGGAGTTCTCGGGTACCAGAAGCGTAATACCGAGATAGTGAGTTGCTTTCCTGCCTCTCTGGAAGTAACTTGCGAAACCAAAAACAGAGGCTACACTCGTAGGCTCTTCTAACTCACGAGTTTCGGACGCGGGTTCGACTCCCGCCGCCTCCACCAGATTTTATTTAGTTTATTTGATATAGCTTAGCTAAGATTTAGCAAGCAGAAAGCAAAGATTGACTAATTTAATTTATCACTTTTATATCTGGTAGTTCTTCTTTATACTCGAGGTCTATTAAATGAATCTGTTGTCTTATAATGCCTCTTTTTTCAATGGCAGGATTTAAACAAAACATTTCAAAGTCTTCTTTAGAGATATCAGAAGCTTGCTTAACGTGAGGAAATAGTAACTTTAAATACGCTGTAGCAAGCCTTTTTATGGCATTTACATCTCTAGTATCAGCGGTACGGGGTATGTCAAGCATCTCATCTACGGTGGAAGCAAATTCAGCTCTTTCCCGAAGCAGATGTAAAACCTCAGTAAAATATTCCACGTTTAGAGTATACCCTCTGACCTTCATATCTTCGCGCATTCTTGGAAGATTCCATCCTTCTATAAAACCATGAAAACGATCAAGTAGAGCTGATTCGTGAAAAAAATCAGGAAGTTCTGAAAAGTAAATATTATTGATGGGTCTCATGTATTGGTTTAGAGAGATATTTCCTAAAAGAATAACTCCGGCATTAGAAGTTCCCATTACGTTTGCTACAGTAAATTTTCCCTGTTCTAAATAATCCTTAAAAGCTCCTTTTAACTCGTTCTCATCAGAAAATTTGATAGTTTGTATCTCATCTAAAGCAACAAAATCATACTTGGTTATAAACCCAAAAGTATTTCTAGAAATATCAAAAAACATCTTTGCTCTGGTGATGATTCCTCCTCCTACCCACCATCCATATTTACTAAGGTTACTAAAGATATATGTTTTGCCTGTTCCTTTGGGAGCAAGTTCAATCATATTTAAACGAGGCTCTATAAAGATTAAAAGGCGAGACAAGAAAAGGAGTTTCCGCTCTAAGCCATAGAAACTATCGGGGTTATACTCCATTGACCTTATCAAAAGGTCAACCCATTCTTCTAAAGAAAACTCCTTTCTTCCTTCCCTAAAGTAGTCAAGTTCAATCTCATAAGGCTTGAAAGGTTTATAACCTGAATTCCCGAACTATTGTAACGAGGGAGGAGCAACTCCCATTGCAGTATAGATATCCATCTGTTTTTTAGTTATCTCCCCCCAGAGTCTTTTATGCCCTGGCTGCTCAAAGCATTCTATGACATCTAACTCATCAAGGAGACTCTGGAGAGTGTATTTCGAGAACAGGTTATTATCTTGCATCTTCTTTTTTACATAGGAAAGATATATTAGAGCCACAAAGGTAACAAATAGCTTCCCATCCAGACTTGACTCGGAGGATACTCGAGTGCGGCGGAAATTCAAACGTTCTTTGAGATTCCCAAAAGCTTTCTCTATTAGGTCTTTATTCCGATAAAGTTCCAGTGCTTCTATGGGGTCTTTTACCTCATTGCTGATGAGAGCAAAATAGCCATAATTCTTCTTAGCTTCATCGATGGCTTCTTGGTTAGCTACCACTTTAGTTCTTTTGCCTGGAGTAGTAGAGATATGGAAATATTTGGTATATAGTGACTCATGCTCGGGATTACGTTTCCCACTCTTCAGTTCCTCCTGCAGGGTAGAAAGGAGAAGGTTTTGTCTTCTTTCCTCTTCACTGGCTCGTTCTTGGTCATAATAGAGATGGAGATACATCCGTCTTTTTCCTTTGATAGTATCTCCTTTATAGGGACGCTCTTGGCTATAGTTCCAGGTGATGCTAACTGAGGTAGCATATAGGTCATAGGAAGGGTTGTAATTAGTCCAGCTGTGTAGCATGGAGCGGACTTTATCCAGTTCTACCTGGATATATTTCAGTCTAAGTTGAGCAGCCATGAGAAACTTCAAGTGGTTCTGGAATAGATTATTGATATTAGCTTCACTGTAAAAACCTCTATCCATTACCAGTTTAACTGAGGAAGAGGATAAGAAATCTATATCGGAGAGGAGATGTTTTACTGTCTTTACATCAGGAATGTTTCCAGCTAACTTTCGGTAGTAGAAAGGGAGGTTGGATTGCTCACCAAAGAGAAGAGCTAAATTGATCTGAGGGAGAGAATCACCTTCTCGGTTAACTCCATACTTTACCTGTCTTAAACATTCAGAGTAGCTGGAGATAGAAGTAGTATC
>Ga0134101_1000340_pt1 | contig 55805 bp, 45 predicted proteins | sample 12_3_2metaG_FD_94446 | JGI IMG/M metagenome (GOLD analysis project Ga0134101, IMG submission 94446) | Switchgrass degrading microbial communities from high solid loading bioreactors in New Hampshire, USA - 12_48_3.3_201_A2 metaG | ecosystem: Engineered > Bioreactor > Semi-continuous > Anaerobic...
GACAAAGCTGACAATTTTCAAAATCTATTTTAGTGGGAAACCAAATTCCCGAAACTGATTTGACCGGAACCATAAGACAACTTTCAGTTAACTCTACTCCCACCTCTTTTTTTACATCGCCCAACAAAAGAAAAAGTTTTTTTTGCTCCTCCATAGGCCAGTCAGGTAGAGAACCAGGGTTCATAGCTGCTACTTTACCTAAGTTAAATCTCTCCTTTAAATCCTCAAGCAAATGAGACATAGCTTGTCTCAAAGCCTCTTCTTTTATTTCTGCTGCCCAAAAAGCTTCCAACATATCATCAAATTGGCTAGACCATTCCTCCAGCTCTCTTCCTGAGGTAGCTACAAAAGGGAAAACCCGATAGACACTTTCCAAATTAGTCCTTAGAACCTTGCTATGAAAAGTTATTCCTTCAATAGTAACCTCGTCTTCCTCTTTTTCACTTATGTAAGCCACCCCATACATTCCTCGAGGACGACCTATTTTTTTAGCTTCCCTTAATAGCTCTTTGACTCTTTGGGCATCTTCGCCTTCCTCTTTTAAATGAAGTTTCCTCAAGAATCTTTCCTCTTCTACTTCCCAAGGAATATTCTCCAACATTACTTTTTCCACGGCTTTGTTCCCTCCACTCAGTTAGGCATGCTTTAATTTTACCACCTTATAGTTATTTTTCTACATTTTTAAGCAAGACTCTGCAAAAAGATAACAAAAGTATCCGTTTTGTACTATTATCTCTAAAAGGAGAAGCTGACAAATTTTATAGCTTTTAAAAAAATGTATAAAAAGGCCTTAATCCTCAAGCTTAATTGTTTTCTTGTTGTCACCTGGCTGCAATAAAGGTTTTCTGACAACCCTATGTTTCCCAAAGCAAATATGAATATTATCGGCACCCCCATCAGCGCTAGTGATGAAGATATGGGAAAAATAATGTTTGAATTTACTGCGGTAAATAAAGTTGGAGTATAAATAACTCAGTATCATCTCAAATATAAAAAACTTGATGGTACTGAATTGACTAATTTCAATAAAATAGTAGGTATACACATCGACGTTACTCCCCCAGAACACCTGTAGCAGAAAATGCAGGATATAGCCCTACTGAGGGAGGTATAAAAGTACCTCATACAATTGATGTTTTATCTGCAGATACAGAAACACATCTTGAAAAAATGGCACAGCCGTTGTTATCGTAGGCGTTACATTTAGTGGCATTGATTTGGCAGGATATGAAGTAAACTATATTAGCGGAGAATTTTGGTTCAATCTCTTCGAGGGGTACGAACAAAACGCAACTCTTGAATTTTTTTGTACACCATCAACGGAAGATTGTACTTCTTGTTCTGGTGATACTACTACCTACAATATTGGAATTTCACTAAATGTTGATGACTCTCTGGCAGTGAAAAAAGTGAAGTTTTATATCAATAGAGAACCAGCAGTTTAGCTATTCGACCACCATTTATTTCAGAAACAATTAGTATCTGTATATTCCGGCTTATTCGGACAGCTAAACCGAAAACATCCGGACACCATCCCCATCTGCTTCAAATGTATTATTAATACCGGGATTAGAGCTCTGCTTATAGTTTTCCCTTAAATATTCAATAATTTTAGGAACTTTAAGCATTAAGAAGTCAAAGGATGGAGGAACCTACAATTAAGCACAAGCTCATTATAATGTAACCAGTTATAAAACAAAAAAGAAGTGCAGAGAAACTTAATGATAAACTTTCCTAAAAACTGGTGGGCCGTGCAGGAATTGAACCTGCAACCTACTGATTAAGAGTCAGTTGCTCTGCCAATTGAGCTAACGGCCCATCAACGGTTATCAATATACTATGGATAAATAAAGATGTCAACACACCCTTTAATCTAGAGCTGTTGGAAATTTCTTTCCCTTTATGTTTCATTTTATCTTTACGTCATAGGCTGGTTTTTCTTCCTCAGTAGTCTTTGTTGTTTTTATGTTTTTATCTTTTTATCTTTTGAAGGGCTCTGCCCCCTTATTGTCATATTATAATGAAATTTGCGGCTAACTATAAAAAGAACTGTGTTCTATAAGAAACAGTATTGTTTCCAACAGCCTCATCCAATCTTGACAAGTAAAGAAAACTAATATATCTTATTTTGGGTTGCCGAAGTGGCGGAATGGCAGACGCGCTGGAATCAGGCTCCAGTGAGTGAAAGCTCATGCGGGTTCAACTCCCGCCTTCGGCACCAGGTGCGTTACAGAGCTCTTTTAGCCTCTTCTATAATTTTACTTCCCCTCTCTAAAAGCTCCCTTCATAGTCGACGGACTACCTTATTTCTCCTGTCCTAATTAATCTTCTTTTCTACCTCACATTTGTTACTATTTCTCACGGAACTACCTAAAAGGCATATCTCTATTCCTTAATATATCAACACTTTTTAAGTGAGCTACCAAATACCAAATTCGGGTTGCAAAAATGGTCAACTATTTTCTCTTCCCGCAACTGGGCTTTCTAAATCATAAATTATCCCTTTAAGCATATCTTTAATAGTATCACTACTCACTCCTTCACTGATAATATTTGCTAATTCATTCAGCTTAATTTCCAGGTCCTGAGAAGAAAATCTCTTGCTAATCTTAGCAACATAAATCTGTTTTTGTTTGGTGGCTTCAGTTCCTTCTTCAGCAGTGAGAATTTCCTCACGCAACTTCTCACCGGGTCGGATTCCAGTAAAAACAATAGGAATATCTTTATCCGGCTCTAAGCCATGAAATCGAATTAAGTCTCTGGCTATATCCAAGATTTTAACCGGTTTTCCCATATCCAACACAAATACTTCTCCGCCTTTTCCCATTGCCGCTGCCTGAAGAACTAAAAGGACTGCTTCAGAGGTGGTCATAAAATATAATCTATTTTTTAATTTTCTAACTATTTATTATGTTTATAATGACTCTTTTATTTTAAATTGCTTTAATAACTTTGTTTTAATATCTTGCGCACTGTCTCCTTGTAAACCCATTGAACTTTCTTTTTTAAAGATGGCCCTAAGCGTGTTTATTATTATCCTTATATCTAGAAGTAAAGAATAATTTTTAATATACAATAAATCAAATTTGGCTTTATCTTCTGGGGATGTAGTATACTTTCCCAAAATCTGAGCCAAGCCAGTTATGCCTGCCTTAACAAAAACCCTATATTTAAATATTTCTATTTCCCTGTTGAATTTCTCCACGAAATGTGGTCTTTCAGGCCTTGGTCCTACTATACTCATCTCACCCTTTAATACATTTATCAACTGTGGCAGCTCATCAAGTCGTACAGTCCTAAGAAATCTCCCCACTCGCGTTATCCTTGGGTCATCTTTTAGTGCCAATATAGGACCTGTATATTGTTCAGCATCAATCTTCATAGTCCTAAATTTATAAAGCTCAAATATCTTGTTATTTTCGGTAACTCTTTCTTGTTTGTAAAACACAGGACCCCTATCTTCCAACTTTACCATCAACGCAATAATCAGAAATAGCGGAGAGGTTAATATCAAGCCCACAGCTGACAACACAATATCCATTGCTCTTTTCATCACCTTTTGCTCAAAAGACAAACTTAAGGGCTCTACTCTCAATAACACGGTATCTCCATAGTTTTTGACTTTTGAATTCATTAGCACTATTTCAGCTAAACTGGGGACTATATATAATATCTTATTGTTTATCGAGCAATATTGAATTAAATTCATTTTGTCTTTACTTGATATACCACTATCTACGTAAACTTTATCGACTTTGTCGATCAAACGGTATGTATTTTGACCTACCATCTTACAAACCGACTCTACTCTATCATCCATAATTCCTGATAAAAAATCTTCTGTTAACAATTCAGAATCATCTCTCGAGGTAATTATCAGAATGCTTTGTGGTTTATAATTACGCTTGATGAATCGCAATATTATAATTTTACAGAGCAATATTAAAATATATTGAATAATAAAACCAATTACAAATATACTTCGCGGAAAAGCAAAACCCCTATTAAAAAACGTTACAGCGACAGTTATGACATCTATCAAAAACAGTGAAATAGCTATTACTATCATATTCTCAAACAATGGTTTTTTATATGTCGAGGTTATACCAGTTATATAAAATATAAAGACCGAAGTTATGATTATGTAGGGTATATTATCGTAAAAAGGATTTATATTAACGGGAGATGGATACCCTTTAAACCGGATTAAAAAAGAAATATAAAACCCTAAAATAACAAACGTAACATAAAGAATGAGCTCAAATAGTTTTAAAAAAGTTCCATCCTTTTTGGCTCTCGAAAAATACACCTTACCTCCCTCCTAAGGGCGTTAGTTCTTGGATTAAACGGGATAAACCCCCTTCAGATCTGTTAAAGTGCTTTTAAGGCCAAAGTCTAGCTCCCTAGTTTATTATAACATTTTAGCTCACCTTCAACATTTTTTACAACATAATTTTACCTAGCGTAGCATAATTATAAAAGATACATTTGTTTCCAGTAATTATTCATCAAGATTCAAGACAGTTTGAATTGTTACATAATATTGAGAATCTACATTCTAGGAATAAGGAAAAGACAAGGTACATCAAATAAAAGGGATATTGCCGTGTATCTCGCAATTAGTTGCGAAAGGGCAGAGAAGAGCCACAAAACCGACAATGATCCCCTAAAAGTCCTGAGGCATCTATTTGATATCCCCTTCTTATGACTACTTCTCGCCCACAGTGAGGACAAAAAGTAGTGCTTCCCTCCTCTCCTATTATATTGCCCAAATAGACAAAGGGTAGTTTTCGCCGAGCGAAGTGGTAAACTTCGCTCAAGAAAGAAGCCGAAGTAGGAGGGTTATCAAGCTTATAGGCGGGAAAATAGCGAGAAAAATGGAGAGGGATATTGGGGTTCAAATCATAAATCCAATCCACTAACTTTTCAATTAACTCCCAGCGGTCATTTAAACCAGTAATAATCAAGTTAGTAAGTTCTATATGAATGCCTTCTTTAGCCGAAATCTCAATAGCTCTCAAAACAGGGGAAAGAGTTCCTCCACAGTAGCGGCGATAAAAATCATCATCCATAGATTTTAAGTCTATATTCATGGCATCTATCCAGGGTAATAGCTCTCGGAGAGGTTCTTCTTCCACATACCCATTAGTAACCAATACATTTTTAATTCCTCTTTTTCGCACTAATTGAGCTGTGTCATAGACAAATTCCCACCAGATAAAAGGTTCATTATAAGTATAGGATAAACCTATAGAGTTATTTCTGTGAGCTAAAGAGGCTAAATCTTCCGGACTTACTTCCCGGAGAGGGAAATCATCCGGGTTAATTTGAGAAATCGACCAGTTTTGACAAAAAGAACAGTGAAAATTACAACCTACACTTCCCACGGAGAGAATTTCCCTTCCCGGGTAAAAATGATAGAGAGGTTTCTTTTCTATGGGGTCCAAAGCTATAGAAGAGATTTTTCCGTAAGTTTGGGCATAAAGTACTCCCCCCTCATTTTTCCTTACTCGACAAGTTCCTCTTCTATCTTTAGCGATTATACACCGGTGAGGACAAAGAAAACATTGTACTCTCTCATTTTCTAAATGAGAAAAGAAGCGAGCTACTTTCAACTTTCTTCCTCGTACCTATCCACGGTAAAGCGGTAAATGTTAAACTTCTCATGAGGAGAAATCCCTGCTTTAGCCAGAGCAATACGAATTTGTTCACCTACAGTATCTACACCTTCAATATCAGGAAGCAACAATCCTTTTCTCCAACCTCGCTCCACTATAACCCCATACTTCTTAGGGTCTAATTCCTCTAAACTATTTACCTTTTCAGGAGAAGATAAAATATCCACTGATATGTTTAATAAAGGTAGCTCCTCTTCTTGGAGAGGAGGAAAACGGGGGTCTTGAGTAGCAGCACTAACTGCGTTGTGGATTATTTCTTGAGCTATATTTTCATGTTGAGGAATGTAAGTGCCAATACAACCTCGCAAATTTCCTCTTTTTTTTAAAGAAACAAAAACTCCTCGCCTTTCATTAAGTAGGTAAGGAGGAAGTCCAGAAGGAAGAGGGAGATATCTTCCTTCTTTTAGGTAATATTCTATAGACTTACGAGCTAAAGAGGTAATAATTTTTCCTAATTCATTGTTTTCTTCCATTTTTTTCACTCTTCTTCTGAATAAGATATCGTCTTCCTATTACTACTGCCTGCCAATCATCAAAAGCTCCATCAGGATAGAGAAAAGAAAGAGGGACAATCTTCTTCCACCCCCGGGGAGGATGGGCCTGAAAATACAACTTTCGAGCTTCTTCTGAGCTGTGGCGCTCATCTACCATAGTAAACGCCAGGTTCATTTTCTCTAAGATTTCCATTATTTTTTCTCTACCGGTACTGCTTCCCACCACCACTTGAAAAGGTCCATACTTTTCTCTAAGAATATTAATTTCTCTCTCTATCTCCCCCTCTGGCAATATATCATGGAACAACACTTCTCCTTGTAAGGAAAGGACTGCTACCCCTACTTTTTCTTTCCCCGGGTCAATAGATAGAATTACTTCTTCTTTAGAGTTGTAATTAACTGCAAAAGCCATATTAACAACGCCCTTTATAGGATTTATAAAGGAACTTTCACCCCCTATCGGGGAATCTTCTCTTCCCGGTAGTTTTTTGTACTTTTCCTTTAAACTCTTACGTCGCAAATGCTTAGAAAAGTTTTCCCTAGTGTAACTACTTTAATTTTTCAGCCCTCATGCTTTTAGCTGACACCAAAAAGTTTTTTATCTTTTCTCCTCCTTTGAGGGTATGAGGGAACATTACCCCCTTATACCCTGGATTCCTGATAAAAGCATTCAGGAATGATGACAAAAAGGGATAATAAAGGACTTATCTCACCGAGGAAGTTTCTCCTTCCTCGGTAACTTTTAATCTTTTTGGGGGATTTATCCCCCTTATAGTCTTCACCCTCACCCTAACCCTCTCCCATCAAGGGAGAGGGAAAGAAAATCGAGATTTGCTTTTAATCTTATACCGTAGACACTGAGGAACATGCTTTTCCTTCCTCAACACTGGAGCGTTTTTCTCCAGCGTAATTTTACAAATCTTTTCTCATCTTACTTTGCTTCTCTCACACCATAAGGCATATGAGGAGCTTTCCATCAACGTAACTACTGTAGTTTGCATCACAAACTGCATTTTTTAATTTTTTTATCTCTTTCTCCTTTTGGCGGTAATAGGGGGGTGTTCCCCCTACAATTCGGTTATGAGGGGGCAGCGCCCCACTGAGGGGGGAAACCCCTCAGTATTCTTTTACGATTTTAAGTCTTTTATCTTTTCCTCCTCATTGGTTTTTTGCTTCTTTAAGTTATTTCTCCTTTCAGGAACTATGAGGGTGATTCCTCCCCTAATAGTTTTCCTATTTATTCACGTTCTTTCTTTTTAGAGGGGGTAATTGGGGGCACTGCCCCACTGAGGAAGATGTCTTTCCTTCCTCAGTAACTCTTTATCTTTTATCTCTTTATCTTTTATCTTTTTCTCCTTTCAGGGGTTATAAGGGGGCAGAGCCCCCTTATAGTTCTACATTTTCTCCCGAGCCAAATAATGGGTGTGCAACAAGTGATGAGCTTTTTCTCCATTGGGTTCGCCCAAGAATTCCTCATATAGTTGCTTTATGGCCGGGTTTTCATGGGATTTCCGCAAAGGAAGATTCTTATCTACCTGGTAAATAGCCTCGATTCTCTTCATTCTAATTTCTAAATCAGTAGGTATGGGTTGCCCTCCACCACCGATACATCCTCCCGGACAAGCCATAATCTCGATAAAATGATATTTAGAATTCCCTTCCTTCACCTGGTCTAAAACTTTCCGGGCATTACCCAAACTATGAGCCACAGCTACGTTTACTTCTAAACCATCGATATTTACCGTAGCTTCCTTTACCCCTTCCATTCCTCGCACATCATAGAAATCAATGCTCGGGAGAGGTTTACCACTAACAATTTCATAAACCGAGCGAAGCGCTGCTTCCATAACTCCTCCTGTAGCCCCAAAAACCGCCGCCGCTCCAGTAGAAATACCCAGAGGGTCATCAAATTCTTCCTCCGGCATCTCTCTTAGGTCAATACCTTTTTCCTTGAGCATCCGAGCTGCCTCTCGAGTGGTGAGAGAATAATCCACATCCTGGCAACCGCTGGCTCTCATTTCTTCTCGTTGACACTCAAATTTCTTAGCCGTACAGGGCATAATGGAAACCACTATCATATCTTGAGGGTCCATTCCTAATTTTTGAGCATAATAAGTCTTAGCCACTGCTCCAAACATTTGCTGCGGTGATTTGCAGGTAGAAACATTATCCATTAGTTGAGGATAAAAATGCTCCATAAACTTTATCCAACCTGGGCTGCAAGAAGTTATGAGAGGTAATTTCCCTCCTTTTTGTAAACGATTGATAAATTCTGTTCCTTCTTCAATGATGGTTAAATCAGCAGCGAAATTGGTATCAAACACTTTATCAAATCCCAGCCTTCGCAATGCTGCTACCATTTTACCAGTAGTCACTGTTCCGGGAGGTAAGCCAAAAGGCTCTCCAATGCTTACTCTCACAGCTGGAGCAGTTTGTAAAACTACAAATTTCTCCGGGTCTTCCAAAGCTTCCCATACCATTTCTACGTGAGAAACTTCAGAAAGTGCCCCCGTAGGACAAGACAAAATGCATTGTCCACAGTTAACACAAACACTTTCTCCTAAAGGAAGTCCCAAAGAAGGGCTAACTACAGTATCAAAACCTCGGTTAGCAAAATCAATGGCAAATACTGTTTGTGTTTCCTGACAAGTCCTGATGCAACGACCGCATAAGATGCATCGATTAGCGTCTCTTTTAACCGAAGGACTACTTCGGTCTACATCGTAGGTTTTTTTCTCCCCCGGAAAACGAATTTCTCGTACTCCAAATTGATAGGATAAATCCTGCAACTCACAAGAACCATTGCGATCACATAATTGACAATCCAGAGGATGGTTAGAAAGCAAAAGCTCGAGATTAGTTTTACGAGCTTCTCTCACTGGTTTAGAGGAAGTTCTAATTTTCATGCCTTCTCGCACTGCGGTAACACAAGAAGCCACAAGGTTGGGTTGCCCTTCAATTTCTACCATGCAGATTCGACATCCTCCCCAAGGAGTTAGTCCTTCAAGATAACAAAGAGTGGGGATTTTTATACCTTCCATATTACAAGCTTCCAAAATGCTAACTCCTTCTGGTACTTGCGTTTCTCTTCCATCCAAATAAATGGTAACCAACTTTCTCTGACCCATTCCTTCCTTCATTTCCTCTGCTACTTTAGCCATAAGCCCCTCAACTCCTTATTCAAATCAAAATTTTAGTTTTAGCTTTCATAGAACAAGTATTCACAGGACACTTTCCCTCTTCTAGGTGAGCTCTAAATTCCTCCTCAAAAAAATCTAAACAACGCAAAAGAGGGTTGGGAGCAGCTTGCCCTAAACCACAAAAAGAGGTGTTTTTTATATGTTCTCCCATATAGCGTAGATATTCAAGGTCCGAAGGTTTTCCTCGGCCTTCACTTATTCTATCTAAAGTTTCCACTATTCTTTTAGTACCTATACGGCAAGGAGTACATTTCCCACACGATTCGTGGAGAAAGAACTCCATAAAGTTTTTAACCACATCTACAATACAATGAGTGTCATCTATAACCGTAAGCGCTCCTGAGCCTAAAGCGGAGTTGTAACGAGAAAGAGTATCAAAAGCCATCGGAACATCCAGAAGGTCAGGAGTCATAGTACCTCCCGAAGGGCCACCAGTTTGGACTAATTTTAGATTATGGCCTCCTCGAATGCCTCCTCCCACCTCGAAAACCAGCTCCCTTAAGGTAATACCCATAGGAACTTCAATCAAGCCCCAGTTATTCACATTTCCAGTCAAGGTAAAAACTTTAGTGCCCGGACAAGTAGGAATTCCAATAGAGCGGAACCAATCTGCCCCTTTTAATATTATAGGAGGAATATTAGCTAAGGTTTCTACATTGTTAATCACTGTAGGCTTTCCCCATAACCCTTCCTGAGTAGGATAAGGAGGTTTATTTCGAGGTATCCCTCTTTTCCCTTCAATAGATTCTAAAAGAGCGGTTTCCTCTCCGCAGATGTAAGCTCCTGCTCCTTCTCGAATCTTAACTTCAAAGTTAAAGGAAGAACCTAATATATTTTTCCCCAATAATCCATATTCCCGAGCCTGGTTAATAGCCGTCTTTAAATGACCGATACTTTGAGGATATTCCCCTCGGATATAGATATAACCTTCTTGCGCTCCTACTGCATAGCCAGCAATAGCCATAGCTTCAATTACCGAATGAGGGTCACCTTCTAAAATAAGTCGGTCTTTAAAAGTCCCCGGTTCTCCTTCATCAGCATTACATACTATATATTTTTCCTCTCCTTCAGCTTTTCTAGTGAGCTCCCATTTTAAGCCCGTGGGAAATCCTGCTCCCCCTCGACCTAAAAGCCCTGACTTTTTAACCTCTGCTATTACTTCATCAGGAGTCATCTCATTTATCACCCGAGCAAGAGCTAAATAGCCATCTCGGGCAATATATTCTTCGATATTAAGAGGATCAATCTGACCGCTATTGCGTAAGACCACTCTTTTTTCTTTAGATAGAGGAAAATAAGGTAAAAAGGTGCCCATCTCTCCTTTCTCAGGGGGAGAGAAAATCAAATCTTTTACTGGCCTTCCTTTCCAGAAATGCTCTTCCACAATCCTTTTCACATCACTCACTGTAATCGGAGCATAAATAATATTATCCGGATAAACTACCACAAAAGGAGAGGGAAGAGCTGCTCCAAAGCTACCAGTTTCCAAAACTTTAATTTCTTGGTCTAAGCCTAACCTCTTAATCTCTCTCTCCAATCTCTCTTTAATCTGAGCTGCTCCCCGAACTAGAGAACTACTGGTCATCTCCACTAAAACATGACTGCGATAAAACATACGCATCCTCCTACCGGTAAAGAGCTAAAATCTCTCGAATTCTATCTTCGGAGAGATTACCATAAGTCACATCGTTAATCATCATAGCCGGAGCAACACCACATACCCCCAAACAACTGGTGGTTTCTAAAGTAAATCTACCATCTCGAGAAGTTTCTCCTTCCTTAATACCCAATTCTTTTTGTAGAGTTTTCAAAACATCCAAGGAGCCATTAACATGACAAGGAGCACTGCGACAAACTCTGACCACATATTCACCCACCGGCTCCGTCTCTAAAAAGGAATAAAAAGTGGCTACTCCCCATACTACACTAGATGGAATATCTAATTTCTGAGATACATAACCTAAAACGTCACCGGGCAGATACCGCCACTTTTCCTGAATTTCCTGGAGAATAGAGAGAAGAGGAGTTTTCTCTTCTCGATATTTCTCCATAATCTCATCTATCTCCTTATACACTGCTAGCTCAATCATTGAACCTCCTCCTCAGCCATAACCATTTCCTGGTATTTTTTCAATATTTTTTCCAGATCACAGCGCAAACACCGTTCCGCTTCCCGACGAGCATCTTCTTCTTCTAGACAAAGCTTTACCTCTGAGAAAGAACAAACTCGCTCTCTTGCTGGTAGCTCGGGTATTTCCACTCGAGGAATTTCCTGTAAAACTGGTGGCTCTTCTAAAACTTTGGGCTTCTCTAGTTGAACTATGGTTTCTTCCTCCTCAGGTTTCAAATCCCGTAGATACTGGTGAATGTTAAAAGCTGCTCTTTTACCCAAAGCCATAGCATTGACCACTGTAGCTTCTTTACCTATGGCATCTCCTCCAGCAAAAACCCCAGGAATAGAGGTAGAAAGAGAATAGGGGTCTACCAGAATATTACCTCGATGGTCCACAGACAACATCTTCCCTAAGTTTTCTACTTCTGGCACTTGGCCCACTGCTGAGACCACGAGATCGCATTCCCATAAAGCTTCTGCCCCCTCTATAGGCACAGGTCTCCTTCTTCCACTCCGGTCAAACTCTCCTAATTTCATCCTCTGCAACCTAATCCCCTTTACTTTGCCATTCTCTCCTATTACCTCAAGAGGAGCCATTAAAAAGTGGAAATTAACTCCCTCTTTTTCTGCGTCTTCTATTTCTTCAGGAATAGCAGGCATTTCACTCTTAGTACGCCGATAAACTACATTAACTTCTTCTGCTCCTAAGCGAAGAAGAGTACGAGCAGCATCCATAGCTGCATTTCCTCCTCCTACCACCACTGCTTTGCGGGGAACTTCAACAGGAATCCCTAAATTAAAGTCTCGTAAAAAGTCTAAAGCACTAACCACTCCTGAAAGGCTTTCACCAGGAATGCCCAAAGGAGCACTTCTCCAGGCTCCTATACCTAGGAAAACAGCATTAAACTTCTCTCGAAGCTCTTCCCAACCTATTTCTTTACCCACTGCTTTGTTAAGCTCTATTTTTACTCCCATAGCTTTAATTTGATTGATATCATATTCCAAAGCTTCTCGAGGCAAACGATAAGGGGGAATACCTACTGCTAACATTCCTCCTGCTACGGGAAGGGCTTCAAAAATGGTCACCGAATAACCCAGTCGAGCTAAATAATAAGCACAAGTGAGTCCTGCAGGACCAGAACCTACCACTGCTACCGATTCATCTCGTTTTCGGTCCATAACCACTGGTAAAGCTATTTTATTTTGCCGGGCATAATCAGCTACAAAACGCTTCAAGGCATCAATAGCCACTGGCTCATCCATATCTCCCCGCCGGCATTTGCTTTCACAAGGTCGATGACAAACCCGACCACAAACTGAAGGGAGAGGATTATCTTCCCTAATAATTTGTAGAGCAGTTAAATAATCACCTTCTTTAACACAGGCGACATAGCCAGGAATATTTATCCCCAGAGGACAAGCATGTTGGCAGGGAGCTACAAATAGCGGTCGACACACTACTGCTGGACATTTTTTCTCCCGAATATGAGCTTCGTATTCATTCCGAAAATAACGAATAGTGCTCAAAACTGGATTGGGAGCAGTTTGTCCTAGGCCACACAAAGCAGTAGTCTTAATATGGTTAGCTAAAGTTTCTAAGCGCTCTATATCTCCCTCTTTTCCTTCTCCTTTAGTAATTCTCTGTAAAATTTCTAACATCCTTTTAGTGCCTACTCGACAAGGAGTACATTTCCCACAAGATTCATCTTGAACAAATTCTAAAAAAAAGCGAGCCAAATCCACCATACAGGTATCTTCATCCATAACTATAAGACCACCTGAACCCATTATGGCTCCCAGCTCTTTCAGAGAATCATAATCGATTTTGACATTGAGATGCTCAACTGGGATGCATCCACCTGAGGGTCCTCCCATTTGCACTGCTTTTAGTTTCTTGCCTCCTCGGATACCTCCCCCCAAGTCGTAAATAATTTCTCCCAAACTAATACCCATAGGCACTTCTACTAAGCCAGTGTTATTCACATCTCCGGCCAGAGCAAAAACCTTAGTTCCCTTACTGTTTTCGGTTCCAATAGAGCGAAACCAATCTGCTCCTTTTAATATTATAGGAGAAATATTAGCGTAAGTTTCCACATTATTAATCACCGTAGGCTTTGCCCATAACCCTTCCTGAGCAGGGAAAGGAGGCTTGGGACGAGGCATACCCCTTTTACCCTCTACTGAGGCAATTAAAGCTGTTTCTTCTCCACAAACAAAAGCTCCTGCTCCAATACGAATTTCGATATCAAAACCAAAACCACTATTTAAGACATTTTCTCCCAAAAGACCATATTCTCGGGCTTGACCTATAGCATATTCCAGTCTCTCCACCGCTAAAGGATATTCTGCTCGAACATAGACATAACCTTTTTGTGCTCCTACTGCATAGCCGGCAATAGCCATAGCTTCAATTACCGAATGAGGGTCACCTTCTAAGATACTTCTATCCATAAAAGCTCCCGGGTCGCCTTCATCAGCATTACAGATGATAAATTTAGGATAACCAGTAGCTTTTCTGGTAAACTCCCACTTCAAGCCCGTGGGAAATCCTGCTCCCCCTCGACCTCGAAGTCCTGACTTTTTAACCTCTGCTATTACTTCATCAGGAGTCATCTCATTCAAAACCCGAGCCAGAGCTAAATAGCCATCTCGAGCAATATATTCTTCAATGCTCAAAGGGTTAATAAACCCGCAATTGCGCAAAGCAATTTTTACTTGTTTATCAAAAAAATCAATTTCCTGCAAAAACTTTTTCTTTTCTTCCTGAGGAGGCTGATACAATAATCTTTCCACTATTCTCCCTTTAAGAAGATGTTCTTCAACTATCTCCTGGGCATCCTCAGGAGTTAATCTCTGATAAAAAACCCCTTCCGGGTAAATAATAGCTAATGGCCCTAAGTTACAAGGCCCCACACAACCAGTTTCGATTAATCTTACTTCGTTATCTAAGGCATTTCTTTGGAGCTCCCTTACTAAAGCTTCTTTAACTTTTAAAGCTCCAGAAGAAATACAAGCTGCTCCAGCACATAGAAGTACCTGACATCTTTCCCGTTCCGCCATCCTTTTTACCTCCTATCCCTACTTTCAGCATGCACTACCCAGTCTCCTACAATCTGGCCATTAACCAGGTGAGAAGCTATAATTTGTCGAGCCTTATCGGGAGTAAGATCACCATATAAAACTCGCTCTTCACCTTTTTCCACACTCACTAAAGGTTCTCGGTCACAGAGCCCAATGCAACCAGCTTGAGTAACTATAACGTTAGTAAGACCTCGTTTAGCAATTTCATCTAAAATTGCTGACATTACCTCTCTTGCTCCTGCCGCTATGCCACAGGTTCCCATATGGACTACCACTTTATAATCGGCCTTACCATCTCGTAATAAAGTTCTTTTCTGTGCTTCCTCTTTAATTCGCTTTAAATCTTCTATACTATTTATTTTCATCCTCAATTCCTCCTTTTAAAATTTCTTCTTGATACTCTATCCACTCCCGGATAGCGGGCAAAATCATACCCCGGTCCTTACCAGTTAAACCTAATTCTTTTTCCATCTGTTTACTATTAAACAACCACTGGCAATCATCTACCCGATGGATAAATTCTAATTCCACTTCTGGATGAGAAGCCATAATTACGCAAAGAGTGTCAGCCAGCTTCCCCAGAGGAGGTAAATCGATGCTATCTCTCTGAAAAGTTGCTCGTACCGTAGTTCCTTTACCTTTTTCCGACAATATCTCTAAATTCCCCTGACATTGTTGAGCCAGTTGATCCAAAAGAGGAATACCCATTCCCACTTTTTTATTTTGTCCGGAAAAAAAAGGATCTCTCACTCTCTTTAGGGTTTCCTCATTCATACCCTCTCCGTCATCTTCAATAACCAATTCCAAGCAATTCTCTCGAGTATCTTCGAGGATAGAAATTCTTACTTTTTTAGCTTTAGCTCGAAGGGAATTTTCTACTATATCCAAAATATGTAAAGAAATTTCCTTCATAAATCAGGAATAGCTTTTCACTATCTCCGTAATTTGGGCCGGATTTACTCTTTTATAGATATCATTATCAATTCGTACTACCGGTGCTAAACCACAAGCTCCAGCACAACGCATTACTTCCAAAGAGTATAACCTATCTTCAGTTACCTCTCCTACCCCAATTTCTAAATCTTTTTCTAAACGATTGAGAATTTCTTGCCCCCCTCTCACATAGCAAGCTGTTCCTAAACAAACCTGAATAAGATGTTTTCCTCGAGGTTTAAGAGAGAAAAAGTGATAAAAAGTAACCACCCCATAGATTTCACTCAAGGGAATATCCAAAGCCTGGGAAACCTTTTTTAAAACCGAGGGGGGTAGATAACCAATCAAGTTCTGAATAGCATGCAAAGCTTGAATTAAACCACCTGGTTTACCTTTAAATTTCTCCAAAATCATCTCTAAGGCTTCTTCTTGTTCTGGTGAAATTACTTCTTTTTCCGCTGAGAGATTAACCGCCATTTCTTTTCCTCCCCTACAATTATTTAAATGTATTATAATTCATTATTAAAAGCAGTTCAATTAAGATACTTTTATTTATAAAACATCCAAATCTCTTCCTAGCTGTTATCCTAGAAAAATACAGATAATAAAAAACTTAAAAAGAGCAGAGTTAAATAAGCTCCGAGGGGTAGCTTAACTCAAAAGGCCTTCTTTTTCTAGTGCTTCTCTAATGGTGGAGTAACCTACCACCATTATTTCTCCTTGAGATTCAGGGAGAGAGGAAGAAGGATAATAAGAAGAAATTACTACTCTTTTAATGCCCATTCTAGCAGATTCATTCACTCGTTGTTCTAAAAGAGGAATAGGGCGAATTTCTCCGCTCAATCCCACTTCTCCTAAATAAACCGTTTCTTTATTTATTTCTCGATTCAAGCGAGAAGAAACTAAGCTAAAACATACCGGAAGGTCTAAAGCAGTCTCTGAGGTTTTAATTCCTCCCACCATACTCAGATACACATCATGTCTAGAGAAACGTAAGCGGGTATTTTTTTCAATAACTGCTAAAAGCAAATGGAGACGATTTAAATCCATACCTAAACTTACCCGGCGAGGAAAGTCAAAATAACTAGGATGAACCAAAGATTGGATTTCTAAAACCATGGCTCTTTTTCCTTCTGCCCATACTGTGCGAGCAGTACCTATGCTAGTTAATCTACTATCCTCCATAAAATAATGAGAGGGGTCTCTCACCTCTATCAACCCTTTTTCTTGCATCTCCAAAATTCCTACTTCCTGAGTAGAGCCAAAACGATTTTTCATACTCCGCAAAAGACGCAAGGGATGGTTGGCATCACCTTCCAAATACAGCACCACATCTACTAAATGTTCCAAAACTTTAGGTCCGGCAATAGCGCCTTCTTTAGTCACATGTCCTACTAAAAAAAGAGCCACATTTTCTTTTTTAGCTATTTCCATAAACCGAGAACTTAAATCTCGAAGAGTAGCTATACTACCCGGCAAAAATTCTAAATTCTCCCGTCCCAAGTTCTGGATAGAATCAACAATTACTACTTGAGGTCGAAGAGAAGAGATTCCTTCCCTTACTTCTTCAAAAGAATTAGTAGAAAGAAGAAAAAGAGGAGGGTTACAATCTAAACCTAATCTCTCTACTCGTAGATAAACCTGATAAAGAGATTCCTCACTACTGGCATAAAGAACTTTTTTCCCCTCCCGGGCAATACTCTCGGCAATCTTCAATAGCAAAGTAGATTTCCCAATACCAGGGTCTCCACTCAAGAGAACTAAAGAACCTTCTACCACTCCTCCCCCTAAAACCCGATCTACTTCCCCTAAACCAGTAGAAAAACGGTTGCCCAACTGGAGTTTTTTTTCTCTAATTTCTGATAGAGAAAGAGGAGGAGAATAAGAAGATTCTTCTTTCTTTTTACTCTCTTCTCGAGAAGTAAGTAAAAAAGAATTCCACTCCCCGCATTGAGGGCATTTTCCTAACCAACGGGGAGTGAAATAACCACAATTACTACAACGGTAACTCACGTTATTTTAGCTTTTCAAAGAAAGCTCCAGAGGAAGTAACTTGGTGAAATTTATCTTTCCTTCCTCTACCCCTACCAAAATCCTATCTTCTTCTTTAAATACACCTTTGAGCATAAGATCCGAAAGAGGATCTTCTATCAAGCTTTGAATAGCTCGGCGCAGAGGTCGAGCCCCAAAATTAGGATCATATCCTTCTTGAGCAATAAGAGAACGAGCTTCAGGAGTTAGGTCTATTTCCATTTTATGTTCTCTCAAGCGTTCTCGAGTTTCTTTCATCATCAGGTCCACTATAGCCTCAATTTCTTTCTGATTGAGAGGTCGGAACACGATAATCTCATCCACCCGGTTTAAAAACTCCGGAGTAAAGACTTTCTTTACCTCTTCGATAACTTTTTGCTTGATATCTTGATAAGACATAACCTCTTTTTCTATTCTACCACTAAAACCAATACCGGATTGAGAAGAAATGAGACGGGCCCCCAGGTTAGAAGTCATGATGATAATAGTATTTTTAAAGTCTATCATTCTCCCTTGAGCATCAGTTAAACGACCCTCTTCCATAATCTGCAACAAAATATTAAAAACATCGGGATGAGCTTTCTCTATCTCATCAAAAAGAACTACCGAATAAGGTTTTCTTCTTACCTTTTCGGTTAATTGTCCTCCTTCCTCATATCCTACATATCCCGGAGGAGAACCAATTAAACGAGACACAGTAAATTTTTCCATATATTCTGACATATCTAAACTGATGAGGTTATCTTCTTTACCGAAGAGAAACTCAGCCAAAACTTTAGCCAATTCGGTTTTACCCACTCCCGAAGGACCAAGAAATATAAAAGAACTAATAGGACGGTTGGGGTCTTTTAGACCAGCTCGAGAGCGCCGAATAGCTCGACATACTGCCTCCACCGCTTCTTCCTGTCCTACTATACGCTGGTGGATTTCCTTTTCCATATTGACTAACTTTTCTTTTTCCTCAGTGTCTAAACGAGAAACTGGAATACCAGTCCAGACAGAAACTACGTTAGCAATGTCCTCTTCTTCTACCAAAGGCCGAGAATTATCCACTTCTTTCAACCAATTCTCTTTTTTATCCCGATACGTCTTTTTTAGCTTCTCTTCCTCATCCCGGTAATGCGCTGCCTCTTCAAAATCCTGGTTTTTAACCGCTTTCTCTTTTTGTTTTTTAATCTCCTCTGCTTCCTTTTCTAACTCCTTCAAGCTCTCAGGTAAAACTGTAGCTTGAAGCTTAACTCGGCTAGAAGCTTCATCCATAACATCGATAGCTTTGTCTGGAAGATAACGGTCAGCAATATATCGCTGAGAAAGCTTAACCGCTGCTTCTACTGCCTCATCAGTTATCTTGACCCGATGGTGTTCCTCGTAGCGTCCTTTGAGCCCTCGCAATATTTCCACACTTACTTCTGCTGATGGTTCATCCACATAAACGGGCTGAAACCTTCTCTCTAAAGCAGAATCTTTTTCTATATATTTACGATATTCCATAATGGTAGTAGCGCCTATGGTCTGCAATTCACCTCGAGCTAAAGCAGGCTTTAAAATATTAGCAGCATCGATTGCCCCTTCTGCTGCCCCTGCTCCCACCAAGGTATGAATTTCATCAATAAACAGAATCACTTCTTTACTTTGTACAATTTCTGAAACAATCTTTTTCAGTCGTTTTTCAAATTCTCCTCGATATTTGGTACCAGCTACTATAGCAGCCAAGTCTAAGCTTACTACTCTTTTACCCTTTAAAGTTTCTGGAATATCTCCTTTTATTATTTTTTGCGCCAAACCTTCAACGATGGCAGTCTTACCTACTCCTGGCTCGCCTAAAAGAACAGGATTATTTTTAGTGCGACGGCTCAGAATCTGCACTACTCGCTCGATTTCTTTTTCCCGACCAATAACCGGATCTAATTTGTTCTCGGCAGCTAACTGAGTTAAATCCCTGCTGAACTCATCGAGCACTGGAGTATGGCTTTCCCGAGAAGGGCCATTAATCTCGGGTAACCCTCCTTCTTCGGGATTTTCATTTAAAATTTCATAAAGTTTAGCTCTAACTGTTTCTAAATCTAAACCCAGCCGCTGTAAAATTTGTGCTCCCACTCCTTCTCCTTCCCGGAGAATACCTAAAAGAATATGCTCTGTGCCTACATAATTATGACCTAAGCGGCGAGTCTCATCCAGAGCTAGCTCTAAAACTCTTTTAGCGCGAGGAGTAAAAGCTACTTCCCGAGAACTTTGATACTCTCTTTGGTCCACAAAATTTTCCAACTCTGCTCGAACTAAATCCATAGTTATATCAAAGCTATCCAATATCTTAGCCGCAACTCCTTCTCGTTCCCGCAGTAAACCTAAAAGCAAGTGTTCTGTCCCAATATGATTATGCTTGAGACGCACAGCCTCATCTTGAGCTAAGATAATCACCTTTCTAGCTCTTTCCGTATATCTCTCAAACATCGTTAAATATCCTCCCTAAATCTATTCCTAAAAAATCCAGTATTTTCATACCTTGCCCTCTTAATAACCCCCGGTTTATTACCTTATTCCATAAATTATTAGTCTTCACAAATTGAAAACCCCTACTCTCAGGCAATATTCCCTCCTCCCGAGCTAAAAGCCAAAAAGAAATGAAATCTAAAATCTTTTTTTCATCTTTTTCTAGGTTTTCTTCTATTAGTTCTTTATATAAATTCTCTACCATTTGCCAGAAAATATCTCGACGAGAGGGAAATTTCACCAAAGACGCCCGAGCTTGTTTCTCCCATTCCCAAATTCCTTTCCCAAAATCTTGCATAGTTTTCAAAACTTCTCTTTCTTTTACTCCTAAAGTAAAAAGATTAGAAATCACAAAAAGATGGGATAAAATTTGTTCACTTTCGCCATAGACCTCTACTAAAAATTTATCACTGTCTTTAAACCATTGAAAAACCTTTCTTTCCCCGTACAAAAAGGAGAGAGCAGGTAAATGCATCCTCATATAGATTTTGATGCCGGTCCCTAAACGGGAAGGAGAAGAGGTAAGATATCCCCATTGCTCACTATAAGCATACGGGAGGTGACTCTCCCAAAAATCATCCCATTTACTCAATTTCTTCCAATAAGATTCTAAATTGTGATGTTCACCTTCTACAAACAAAGATAAATGGTCTTGATAATTAATGAGAACTCCTAAATTACCCTTATGAATCAAAACCTTCCCCGAATAATCATACGGTAATTGAGGTAAAAACCAACTTAAGGATTTGATTTCCTGAGAGTGAGGACCTAATTCTAGCCAAGAAAACCCCCATCGAGTTAAAGAATAATAAATTTTCTTAACTCTTTTTTTTACTTCCTCTTCCCAAAGAGGAGAAAAATAAATAGAAGAAGGGAAAGGAGTATCAGCAAAATTTCGAGACAAAATTAAAGCAACTCTATTAAATCCGTCAAGGAATTTATCTTTTCGGTTCAGAGATAAACGCTTGCTGAGGATAAAGCTCATTTTAAACGAGAACGAAGCTTCTCCATCACCTTTTTCAAATGCCCTGCTTTTTCATAGTTTTCTTTTTCTATAGCATTTTGCAAATCTCGAGTGAGACGGGAAATAGTATTCTGTATTTTTCTTCGCTTCCACCAATGAAGAGGAACTTTGCCTCTATGGTAAACCCCTTCTTGGTTTTGCAATAACCAACTCTTTATCTCCTCGGAATAAAAATCGTAACAATGGGGACAACCCACCATCCCCATTTTTAAGAAATCCTCCCATTTCCACTGACAAAAAGAACACTGCTCCCCTTCCTTTTCTTCCAAGGGAAAGATTCTAGTCAAAGATGAATTTTCTTCTGGAGTATTAGAACTAATCACTCGGGAAATAGAAACTTCTTGAGAACAGGAAGGGCAAAGAAAAAGCTTATTCTTAACCTCCCCTTCCCCCCCTATAAAATAAACTACTACCTTAGCTTCCCTAAGACCACAGATATCACATTTCATCTATTCCACCCATCTCAAAACTTGTAAAAGGATTTCTTTAAAGATTCGAGAGCGCAACCTATTCCTGTCTGCCACCGAGGAAAAATCTAAGCCTGTTACTTTATTTAAAGCATCTATAGTGGCTGCCCGAATAAGAGCTCCCTCGCGAGGAGTAATGAAATCTTCTCTTTCCAACCAATTTACTAAATCTTCTACATCGCTCTCTTTCAAATATTCCTCGTTATCATCTAAGTAGACAACTACGGGCTCTAAACGGTCAATAGGCACTCTTCTAATCCTAACATAACCGCTACCCCCTCGTCGACTTTCTACTATAAAACCTCGAAATACATTGAAGCGAGTGGCTAAAACGTAGTTAATTTGAGAAGGAGCACAATCAAATTCACTAGCCAACCTTCCCCTTTGAATGGTTATCATTTGATCTGGGGAACCTTCTATAAGCTTAATAATATATTGTTCAATATCATCGCATAGGGAGTACATTTTTTTCGCCTCCTCCCTTGACTATTATTGACCTTTACTATATTATATGCCAAATTACTTATTTGTCAATCAGTAGAAGGGCGAAGAAGAGGAAAAAGAATGACTTCTCGAATAGAAGAAGAATTGGTAATAAGCATCATTAATCGGTCAATGCCAATTCCTAAACCTCCGGTGGGGGGCATACCATATTCTAGAGCTTCAATATAATCTTCATCAATTAAATGAGCTTCCAAATCCCCTTCTTCCCTCTTTTTGAGTTGGTCTACAAATCTCTTTTTTTGTTCAAAAGGGTCATTTAGCTCGCTGTAGGCATTTCCTACTTCTTCTTTACCAATAAAAAGTTCAAAACGCTCCGCTAGTTGCGGATTATCTTTTTTGGCTCTAGCTAAAGGCGAAATCTCTACTGGATAATCAAAAACAAAGGTAGGATTGACCAAAAGAGGCTGTACAAATTGCTCTAAAAACTCGTTAACAAACTTCCCTCTATCCCAACTATCTTCATAACTCATTCCTCGTTCTTTAGTCTTAGCTCTAATAGTTTCCAAAGAATCTTCCACAATGTCTACCCCTACCAGTTCTTGGATGGCTTGGGGTAAGCTAATGCGCTTCCAAGGTGGAGTAAAATCTAAAATCATAGATTGATATTCTATTTGGTAACTACCAACAATTTTCTTAACCACTTGCGATAACATCTCTTCAGCCAATTCCATCATTACTTGATAATCAGCATAAGCCTGATAAAGCTCCAGCATGGTAAATTCCGGATTATGTCGAGTAGATATACCTTCATTACGAAAGCTACGATTTATTTCATAAACCTTTTCTAATCCTCCCACTATTAAGCGTTTGAGAAAAAGCTCCGGAGCAATACGAAGATAGAGCTCTATTCCTAAAGCATTATGAAAAGTTTTAAAAGGGCGAGCTAAGGCCCCTCCTGGGATTGCCTGCATCATAGGAGTTTCCACTTCCCAGAAACCTCTCTGGGCCAGAAAATCTCGCAGTTCTTTTACCAGTTGAAAGCGAAGGTAAAAAACTTTCCTCACGTTAGGATTCATTATTAAATCTAGATAGCGCTTACGATAGCGAACTTCTACCTCTTTCAGCCCATGCCATTTTTCCGGAAGAGGGTGTAAACATTTACTAAGAAGAGTAAAGTTTTCTACTAAAATAGTCAATTCTCCAACATGAGTGCGAAAAACTTTCCCTTCTACCCCTATTACATCGCCTACCTCTATTTCTCGAAGAATGGTAAAATTATTTTCTCCTATATTATCTTTTCGGAAGTAAACTTGTATCTTTCCCGTTCGATCCTGTAAATCGGCAAATACAGCTTTGCCATGTTTCCTCAACGCCATTATTCTTCCTGCTATTTTAACTTCTACATCTTTATCCACTAAATCTTCAAACTGGTTTCTTATTTCTTCAATATCATGAGTTTTCCGGAAATTACCGTCATAAGGGTCTATGCCCAAATTTCTTAAAGCTTGAATCTTTTCTAGTTTATATTCAGCATCCTCTCTATAACTTGTTACTTCTTCGTTCATCAGTTTTTATTCATCCTTCCTTTTTACCTCTATTATCCGATAGCGTACCATTCCAGCAGGCACTTTAATTTCCACTTCTTCTCCTTCCTTTTTATTAACCAGAGCCTGGGCCAAAGGAGATTCAAAAGAAATTTTCCGAGCTGAAGGATCGGCTTCTACTGAATCAACAATAAAATATTCTACCTTTTTATTTTGATCCAAGTTCTCTAAAACTACTCGTGAACCCAGAGTAATTTTCCCACTGTTGTTTCCTTCATCATCTACTATTTCTGCCTTTCGCAACTTTTCTTCCAGAGATAGAATTTTTCCCTCCACAAAAGCCTGTTCATTCTTTGCTTCTTCATATTCAGCATTTTCACTAAGATCTCCAAAAGAAAGAGCGTGGCTTATTCTGTCTGCTATTTCTTTCCTTTTTACTGTCTTTAAGTATTTTAACTCTTCTTCTAACTTTTTATATCCCTCTTTAGTAAGGAGAATCTTACCATCGTCTCTTCTCTTTTCCATTAACACTACGCCTCCAACTAAAACTTTATTAGAAAGGAATTATAGCATAACATAGATAAATTACCACAAATTGTCAAGGTCTCAGAAAGCTGTTCAAAAAATCTTTTCTCTATCCCTAATTCTTTCGATTCTATACCTCATTTTGCCATTGCTCATTTATGCATCACAAGGAAGATCAGAGGTCACCGTGGGGATCTTACTTTTGAATGAGCCTCAAAATTCTAAAAGACCAATTACATTATTACATTGGGCTAAAAGCTCAGGGTTACCATAGGTGGTCTACGACATAAACTTAAAAGACAGCAATGAAAACGGAATTCAATATAATAAATCTTAGAGAAACAATAATGGTCTATCCTTTCAGTTTTTCATTTTTTTTTAAGTCTTTGCCTTTTATTTTTTGTTTTTTGCTTTGGGAGGGTTATAAGCTCATCATTACCCATAAGTTTTTTCTGGACACTATAGAAGGTTTTCAAAACAGATAAATGGACAAAAAGGAATAACTACTAACTACCTGGGAGATTAAACTATATCCTCTAAACCCTGTAAGCCCAATCATATAAGTTCAAGAGAGATATCATAGTTAACCAAAAATCTCACTGTAATTCTCCGTCATCGCGAGCCCGAACAGCCTGTGGCGCAAGATTAAAGACCAAAATGAAAAACGAAAGTACTCTAATCTCCTAAACAGCTGCAAAGACTTATAAAGGTAGAAAAATGGTAAAATATATAACTAAACAAATAAGGAGGAAAGCACAATGAATAAAGATTTTACTACGGAGAGAAATCTCTTAATTGTTGGATTGGTTACCATTGCTTTAGGAATAATTCAAGTATTAGTCTTCCCCCCTCTCGTGATAGGAGTAGGATTTGTTCGCTCCCTTATCCCTTTTATCACTAGCGGTGTTTTTATTGTTCTAGGTTGGAAAATGATGTGGTTTCTACTTATACCCGGTGCTTTTCTTTTGGGTTCATCTCTGGGAGTGATTTTTAACTATCCTTACGGAGGAGCTCTTTTAGGAGCTGGAGTGGGTCTTTTAATCAGTGCTTTCCCTCGAGGGAAATGATTTTTAACGGGGGGCAAAGCCCCCCGTTATTATCTCTCAAACTCTAAATTTTTCTACCAGTCTCTGTAGGTCTTGAGCTAGTTTAGCTAGAGACTCAGTAGCTGAGGAAATTTCTTCTAGCGATGCACTTTGCTCTTCAGTAGACGCGGAAACCTCTTGTGAAGAAGCGGCATTTTCTTCCGAAACCGAAGCAATGGAGGAAATATCTTCGGTAATAGATTTGATATTCTGAGTAACTTTCTCTACTAGCTGGAAGTTATCTTCGGAAAGCGCACTCACTTCCTGCGCGCTTTCTATGGAACTGCTTAATGATTTTTCTGCTTCTTCTAAAGTAGAAGAAAGACGAGAAACACTTTCTATTATTTTCTCTGCCGAAGTTCGAATCTGAAGGAAGTTTTTACTGGTCTCCTCCCCTTGAGCTACTCCTTCTTCCACTTTTTCTTCTGCTCCTTTCATCTTCTCTACTGCTTCTCTAGTATCATTTTGGATTTCCTTAACTAAAGTAGCTATATTCTTAGCCGCCTCTCCTGCCTCTCCTGCTAACTTTCTCACTTCTTCTGCAACTACAGCAAACCCCCGTCCGGCATCTCCGGCTCGGGCAGCTTCAATTGCGGCATTCAAAGCTAAAAGATTAGTTTGTTCGGCAATCCCAGATATAAGGTCTACAATCTTCCCCACTTCTTGAGAACGCCCATCTAAAGTAGCAATAGATTGAGCCACCTCTTGAGTAGCTTGCGAGATAGAACGAATATTATCTTCCAAAGTGGAAAGTAATTGCTCACCTTTTTGAGCTATTTTCCGGTTCTCTTCTGATTCCTGAATAGCATCAGTCATCACCTTTTGAGTAGAAGATAAAGCTTCTCGATTGAGAGAAAGAGCTTTCTGCATTTCTTGCAAAAGCTCCAAATTCTTTGCTGTAGATTGGTGAATAGTCTCTACTTTTTGCACAATGTCTTCTGCCTCTCTGTTTACTTTTTCAATCTCTACACTTTGTTCAGTGGAACCCTGAGCAATTTGAGAAATAGTTTTGGCAATTTCTTCAGTAGCTTTGGAAACTTCTTCAATGGAAGAAGAAAGCTCTTCTGAAGAAGCAGCAAGGGTAGAAGAAGTGTTGATAATATTAGTAACTAATTCCCGGATATGTTCGAGCATACTGCGAAAGGCAGAACTTAACCTTCCCACTTCATCTTGAGTTTTTATTTCCTCTACTTCCTGAGTTAAATCCCCCTCTGCCACCTTCTGAACCACAGCAGTGATTTTTTCCAGAGGACGAGCAAAAGAAGAAGTAATTGCTAGAGATACAAAAACAACAATTATGGCGGTTATAACCACTATAATAAGAATTAAGTTAACCATTGCTTTTGCCGGAGCAACTACTTCAACATAGGGGAAAGTAGCCACTACTTGCCAATTTTTAAGATTATCTCCAGAAAAGAAACCCCAGGGTTCAATTTTGTGGAAAGTAACTATTTTATCTACTCCCTGAAAAGTATAGCGGTGAGTACCTTCTTGTTCTTGAAACACCGCTTTCAAGAATTCCAAGTCCAACTCCTCTAATGTTTTACCCACAATGTTAAAATCAGGATGAATTACTATTTTATTCTGAGATGTGTCATATACATAGACATATCCAGTCTGGGCAAGCTTCACCCCTTGCATGAGCTGTTCAGAGCTTTTTTGAATATCCAAACGAATAGATATCGCTCCGATGAAATTACCTCCTTCATCAAAAACGGGAGCAGCAAAATTTAAAATATATACTCCAAGATCTATGGATTCTCTAAGGTCACTTAAATATGGTTTTTTAGTAGAAGCAACTGCTTTAAACCACTCAGTAGAACTTTTATCTTCTCCAATGCCATTATTATGAGAGTCAGCTATTTGGACACCCTGGGAGTCAGTAAGAGAAGCAGTAGTATAGGTAGAGTGGTTAGAAATAAAATCCGCTAAAGCGGCGGATTTTTTAGTAACGTCAGCATTAGGATTCATAATATAGTAATTTTGAGCTAAATACTGAGCATGCCCTAACCCCTCATTCATCATTATGGAAAGTGTTTTTCCCATCTCCAGAGCAATAACCTTATCGCTTTCAATCTCTCCATCTAAAAGAGTACGTTGAAACTGAGTAATTCCTGAAATGGCTAAAACTAAAACAGGGATTAAAGAAAGGATCAAAAACCAGAAAAGCAGCTTGCTCCGTAAACTTTTGAATTTTAGCATAATGTCTCCTCCTATCCCAGGGATTAATTTTCTGTCCCACAACTCACTTATAAATATCGGCACGATCAGGAAAAACTTTAATTTGGGAAAGGGAAGCTCTCTAAAACATCAGGGATTTTTCAAACAGCCTTATTCAATATTGAAAGAGCCATAAACCAGATTTATAATATCAGCATTATTAATCAAAGGGGGCAAAAAAGTGAATAAGAAAGCTTCCCAAAAAAGAACCAAAGCACTTCAATTTATAGTCCTTATGGGATTGGTGAGTCTGTTTGGTGACATAGTTTATGAAGGCTCACGAGGAGTTATTGGCCCTTATCTGGCCCTTTTAGGAGCAAGTGCATCGGTTGTGGGCTTAGTTGGGGGGTTGGGCGAATTCATCGGATACGCTCTTCGGCTTTTTTCCGGTTTTATAGCTGACCGAACCAAAGCTTATTGGCTTTTCACCTTCATTGGGTATGGATTACTATTTTCTATCCCCCTTCTTTCTTTGGCTAACACGTGGTGGGTAGCGGCTATATTTATAATTCTAGAACGGGCGGGCAAGGCTTTTCGCTCTCCAGCCCGGGATACCATCCTCTCCTATGCTACCAAAGAAGTGGGGCGAGGGTTTGGCTTTGGCATTCATGAGGCGTTAGACCAGATTGGAGCTATTATTGGGCCTCTGATTTTCTCTTTTATTCTATTCTTTGGCGGTGATTATCGTTCCGGTTTTTCCATCCTCTGGATACCAGCTTTGGTGGTGATAGGAATTCTGCTCATTGCCCGAAACCAGTTACCCCATCCTGAGAAATTGGAAACTACTAAAGAACCGGAAAATAAAGACAATAAAATATTTTCCCGGACATTCATTCTCTATTCTCTATTCACTTTTCTTGCTGTAGCGGGATTTGCTAACTTTCCGCTCATTTCTTACCATCTCAAAATAGAGTCAATTATGAGTGACGTCCAGATCCCTACCCTCTTTGCCTTAGCTATGGGAGTTGATGCTTTAATAGCTCTTTTAATAGGAAGAGCCTACGACCGAGTGGGACTAAGAACTCTAATAGTAATACCTTTCCTTTCCCTTTTTATCCCTTTCTTGGCTTTCTCCAATAGTATGGTTTCTGCAATTATCGGGATAATTCTGTGGGGAATAGTTTTAGGTGTTCACGAAACCATAATGCGGGCAGCGGTGGCCGATCTAACTTCCATAAGTCATCGAGGTTCAGCTTATGGAATTTTCAATACCATTTATGGATTATCCTGGCTTTTAGGAGGAGCTCTGATGGGAATACTTTATGAAATCTCTGTTTCTTATTTAATCATTTTCGCCGTGCTATTTGAGTTGGCCTCCATCCCTCTTCTATTGATTTTAGAAAGAGAGCCCAAAGCTCAAACAGATTAAATTTTGTTATAATGACTTTATACATATAAATAAAATAATGTTGGAGGGAATGTATGAGAGCGCTTTTTGGAAAAGCACCTTTTGAGCTTGAATGGCGAGATGTACCTGTACCCGATTTGCAACCTGGAAAAGTTTTAGTGCGAGTGGAAGCAGGAGGTATATGTGGTACCGACATCCACTTTCTTCGCTACAATGAGGAGTGGACACCTTTAGGCCATGAGGTAGTGGGGGTTATTGAAAAAATAAGTGAGGGAGTAGAAGGAGTAGAAGTTGGCGATCGAGTGATCGTTGAGAACCACGCTGCCTGCTGGAGATGCAAAGAGTGTAAAAATGGACGCCCTCAATATTGTGAGAATGTGACTACCTATATGTCAGACCAAGCTGGTTTCTCCGACTATTTAGTTGTCCGATATGATATGGTACACCACTATGACCCCAAACAGTTGGAGTTAACGCATGCTTGTCTTGCAGAACCTCTTACCGTAGCTTTAGATGTAACTTTAAGGGCTGAGCTTGAGCTTAATGACGAGGTAGTCGTTTTTGGGCCAGGTCCTATTGGACTGATGGCTACAAAAATTGCCAAGCTCCAAGGTGCTCGTCGAGTTTTTCTCGTGGGTTCCAATAGCTCTACTCCTCGAGGAGCACATCGTTTAGAGATAGGATACAAAATGGGCGCTGATGTAATTGTAAGTTATGACGAAAATAACGTGGTAGAAACAATATTAGCTGCTGTGCCTACTGGGGTGGATCGAGTGATTGTAACCGCACCTCCTCGGACAATTAAGGATGCTATTCAAATTTCCCGTTTTGGGGGTATTATCGCCTTCAACGGTATCGAATTTGGAGCGGGAAGCCAGATTGCTTTTGATGCTAATGAATTTCACTTTAAGAAGCTCCAACTCCGGGCTTCCCATGCCATTCCCAACCACTATTTCCCTATAGCTATTGACCTTTTAACCCGCCGTGCTATTGACCCGACATTACTACTAACCCATGTTTTTACCTTAGATGAAGCAGAAAAAGCCTTCCAGGCTTTAACTAACCCAGAAGAGAAAGCTATAAAAGTAGTGCTTAAAAACAGTTAAATGTAAATTTTCAATGTGTCAATTGCCATCACTGAGGAAAGAAAAACATCTTCCTCAGTGATGTTTTATGTTTTTAAATTTTTGTGTCTTTTAAATTTTAAATTTTATGCCTCAGGCTGTTTTTTAGCTACCAGAGCACTGACTACACCATTCCCGGGGTTCTGTTCCTGCTTTAAAAGGAAGAGCAACCGCCTTACAGTTAGGAGATGCTAATTTTCCGGTTTCCATACACACCTTTAGTTCCCTTATTCCTGAAGGAGAATAAAAATCATGAACTGGAACATCTTTATGAGCTTCTTTCATAACCTTAGCAAATAAGGGAGCAGCTATTACTCCTCCAGTTTTACTTGGACCTAAGGGAGTACGGTCGTCATTACCCAAATATATTCCACAAACTAAATCGGGGGTAAAACCCACAAACCAGGCATCAATGAAATCTTCAGTAGTCCCTGTTTTCCCTCCTGCTGGTCGGTCTATCCTAGCCGCTTTCGCTGTTCCTCGCTCTATTACTCCCTGCAATAGGCGAGCCATAATGTAAGCGGTATCTTCTGACAGAGCTCGGTGCAGAGACCTTTGACTTTCATAGAGAACTTCTCCCGAAAAATTCTCTATTCGTAATATAGCAATGGGCTCAGGAACCAAACCTCTGTTAGCAAAAGCACAATAAGCATTGGTCAGCTCTAAAAGATTTACTTCTGAAGTCCCTAAAGCCAAAGATAAATCCCTACGAAGGTCACTCTTGATACCCATTTTACGAGCATAACTTATTACCTTATCTACTCCAGTCTCCTGAAGTAGTTTTATCCCGATTATATTTACTGATTTCTCTAAAGCTTCTCTCAAGGTAATAGGGCCATTAAAAGTTTTCTCATAATTTTGAGGTTTCCAACCATTGGGAAAAGTTAAAAGCTCATCTACTAAAATAGTGCTAGGTGTAAAACCACTATCTAGAGCAGCAGAATAAATAAAGGGTTTAAAAGCAGACCCCGGCTGACGATGGGCTTGCACTGCTCGGTTAAACTTACTTTCGCTATAATCTCTTCCTCCTACCATAGCTTTGATATAGCCAGTTTGGGGGTCAATGCACAGGATAGCTCCTTGATATCCACTTTCTTTCAAAGCTTGTTCTGCAAATTTCTGGATATCCAAATCTATAGTGGTATATATTTTTAAACCTCCACCAAATATAGTTTCTTCATCATAATTTTTTTGTAGCTCTTTAATAATATAATCTACAAAGTAGGGAGCAGAAGAACGGCTTTTCTCCTTTCCAGCAAGAACTATGGGAGTAGCTAGGGCTTCTTCCAGTTGTTCCTTGGAAATAAATCCCAACGCTTGCATTCTTCTTAATACTCTTCTTTGCTGTCTTTGAGCAGTGGATAAATCTACATAAGGAGAAAAATTTCCCGGAGAACGAGCTACTCCGGTTAACATAGCTATTTCTGCCAGATTAAGCTCTTCTAAGTCTTTTCCAAAATAAATTCGAGCAGCAGCTTTTACACCATAGGCACCATGTCCAAAATAAATCTGATTCAGGTAAGCTTCTAATATTTCATTTTTAGTATATTTCTTCTCTAAGCTAAAAGCTAAGAAGATTTCTTGTATTTTTCTTTTCCACGTCCGCTGTTGAGAAAGAAACAGATTCCGAGAGAGCTGCTGAGTTATGGTGCTTGCTCCTTCTACTATATCCATATTTATCAGGTTTTGCCAGGCAGCACGGATAATACCCCACGGATCTATACCAGGATGATGATAAAAGTTCTGGTCCTCACTAGCAATAAAAGCTTCTTTTATTAAATCCGGAATTTGAGAAAGTTCAACATATTCTCTATTTTCAGTAAATAGTTCCGCTAAAAGGCGACCTTCAACATCATAGAGACGAGTGGTGAGAGGAGGTGAAAAATCATCCAGTTGATTGGAGACTGTTTTTAAATCGCTAAATGCCAAAGTAAAAAGCAAAAACCATATAATCCCTCCTACTATAAGACCAGAGAGAAAAAACCACCAAGGAGAGCTATTTTTTGTCTTTTTTTCAGTTTTCATCAATTTTAAATATAAAATCCTTTCTTTACTTAGAATAGTATAATAAAATAGCTTTATGAATAGAAGCCAGGATCAAGAAACAATCAAAAAAATCTCTCGCTCTGCTCTAATAGCCACGTTTTATATTTTATTAACCATTCTTCCACCCTTTTATTCTTTTTCCTATGGCCCCATCCAGGTAAGAGTAGCGGAATGTTTAACTGTTTTGCCCTTTCTTTTTCCTGAAACCATCTGGGGCCTGGGGTTAGGTTGTTTCTTAGCTAATTTAATCGGAGGTTTAGGTTTCTATGATTTCTTTTTAGGAACTCTTTTTACCCTTATAGCTGGATATTTAACTTCTCGAGTTTCCTACCCTTTTTTAGCGCCTTTACCTCCTATTTTAGTTAACAGTTTTGGTGTATCTATTTATCTTTGTTTATGGTTTAAGGTTCCTTATTTTTATTCGGTCTTTTATATTATGTTAGGAGAAACTATAGCTACTTATGGCGTGGGATACCCCCTTTTGATGTTTTTGCTAACTAAGTTAAAATATCATAGAAAGGAGCGTCAATCAAATTGTCCGAAGAAGCAAGGTTAGATAAAGATTTAGCCATCATTGAGCGAGGAGTAGAGGAAATAATTGGAATAGAAGATTTAAAAAATAAACTATTACGCTTTTACCAAACTGGTAAACCCTTAGTAGTTAAAGAGGGATTTGACCCTAGTGCTCCCGATATTCACTTAGGACACACTGTTACTCTGAGAAAATTGCGTCAATTTCAAGATTTAGGACATCAAGTAGTTTTCTTAGTTGGTGATTTCACTGGAAGAATTGGAGACCCAACGGGCAAAAGCGAAACACGTCGACAGTTAAGCGAGGAAGAAGTCAAGCGGAATGCCGAAACTTATGCTCAACAGGCTTCCAAAATCCTCGATTTTGAAAAAATAGTCATCGAATTTAATAGCAAGTGGCTCAGCAAGCTAACTCTTGCTGACTTAATTGAAATTACCTCTCATATTACCGTAGCTCGAATGTTAGAGCGAGAAGATTTCACTAAAAGGTTAAAGGCAGGAAAGCCAGTAGGATTGCATGAATTTCTCTATCCAGTGATGCAAGGTTACGACTCCGTTGCTCTCCAAGCTGATGTAGAATTAGGAGGAAGGGACCAACGTTTTAATCTCTTAGTAGGTCGGGATTTGCAAAGAGAATTCGGTCAAGAACCTCAGGTGGTAATAACTATGCCTCTTTTAGAAGGAACTGATGGGATAGAAAAAATGAGTAAGAGTTTAGGTAACTACATTGGCATAAACGAACCCCCTTTCATTATGTTTGGTAAGGTTATGTCTATCCCTGACTCTTTAATTGAAAAATATTTCCTTTTGGTAACAGATGTTCCGACAGAAGAAATTAAGAAAATGAAAGCTGAATATGAAAAAGGTGAACTTCACCCTCGGGATTGGAAAAAACGGTTAGCTTTTGAAATAGTTAGGATGTATCACGGACAAAAAGAAGCCATTCTCTCCCAAGAAGATTTTGAAAGAGCTTTTAGTCAGAAAGAAATGCCCGAGGAAGCTCGAGAGATAATGATTTCTTCCTCTCTTCTTAAGGAAGGAAAAATCTGGATTTTGAAACTCCTCCAAGAAACTGGAGTCCCCTACTCCAAGAGCGAGTTACGAAGGCTTATCGAACAAGGTGGAGTATACTTTAATGGAGAGAGGATTTCGAATGTAAATACTGACCTCGAGATAAAAGACGGTGACTATTTAAAAGTAGGTAAAAAAGATTTCTTCCGCATCAGGCTTAAAGAAAACTAAATTTTATTCCAATCTTTTAAATTTTTCTCACCTGAGGGTGATGCTCTCTATATCACCCTCAGGATGTTAATCTTTTTGTGTTTCTCATCTCCAACAAAGTTTTATCACCAATTTGCTCTAACCAGCTCAATTATACGTCGTACGCCAGAATACTGGTCTTTTTTCCCTTCAAATTCTACTGATAGATACCCATCAAATCCTGTAGATTTTAAAATATTCAAACACTTTATAAACTCTTCTTCGGACATTTTGCTCTCTTCGTCAAAATCATAAACCTTAGCATGGGCTATTACTGCATACTTAGCCATCATCTCCAGCCCTTGATAACGCACTTCTGGCGAGAAATTTCCAAAGTCGGGGCAGGCTCTGAAGTTTGCATGTCCTACCTCTTCAAATAACTTTACTATGTTATGAGGATCTGCTGATATTCCGCCGTGATTTTCCAGAAGTACCATAACTCCAATTTTCTCGCCATATTCTGCTAATTTCCGATAAGAATCTATGGGTATGGATAAATCTACAACTCCTTGGTTCTGACTTCCAGTATTAACCCTGACATTAGGAGAGTTAATATAAGCCGCTACATCCATCCAGCCTTCGATAATTTTAATATCATGACTCCGCTTCCGCTCATCTAATTGAGATATATTTCCAGTATCGATAGGCATATTTATAACCAAAGACCCCACAGCCTGTAATCCATTTATTATTTCATCAAGATATTTAGAATCCTGAGCTTGAAAATGCATCTGACAAAGTTCTACTGCTTCTATGCCATAACGCTCTTTTACCACTTTAGGAAAGTCTGGAAGAGGAAAATCTTTGTTTACATGGTCACGCAAACTCCACGAAGATACTGCCAGCTTCATCTCTCAAACTCCTTTCTAATTTTTTAGCTTATTTTTACTTCTTCTTGCCGCTTTCCAGACTCATAAATAGCATCGATTACTTTTTGAACAATAAGTCCTTGTTCACCAGAAGCCATAGGTTCTTTACCTTCTCTTACGCACTCTAAAAAGTGAAGAACCTCTTCTCTGTAGGCATTACTTAGAGGTTGAGATTTAATTTGAGGTTTTATATCAGCAATTTTCCCTCCCCATTCTCCAAAGAGAGTAAGCCCTTCTTTGGAGCTTACTTTTGCCCCTGCCTTATCTCCAAAAACTTGAATTCTATCATCGTCTTGAGCATTGAGCGCCCAGCTACTCTCCATCCACAGAGCAGCTCCGTTTTGGAATCGGACGAGGCTAATAGCATACTCATCTACATCGCAAGGCCCACCAGGCACAGGTGTACCCCACATATCCACATAAATATAAGGCTGGCGAGTGGCAATTTTATCAAAAGTAAGACCAGTAACACTTATCGGTTCCGGATATCCCATAAGCCACATCCCCAAATCTAAATAATGAACTCCTATATCAATCAACGCCCCACCACCAGATTCAGCTTTAGTGGTAAACCAGCTTCCCATAGCGGGAATGCCCCTTCTCCTCAAAAGAATAGACTGAGCATGATATATTTCCCCTAATAGACCATCTTCAACCCAGGACTTAAGAGTCACAATTTCCGGCCGGAATCTATAGTTAAAACCAATCATAAGAATTTTGTTATTTCTCTTGGCCCAATTTAAAATATCAGAAGCTTCTTTAGCATTCACAGCCATGGGCTTTTCTAAAAGTACATGTTTACCACTTTCTAAGGCAGCACAAGCAGCTCGATGGTGGAGAAAATTAGGTAAACATATACTCACCGCCTCAATCTCTGGATCTTCTAAAAGGTCTTCATAATTGGTATAAGCTTTGGGGATTTCTAATTTTTTTTGTACCTCAAAAAGACGCTCAGAATTAATATCGGCAATAGCCCAGAGCTCTGCCCCAGGAATATCTCTATAGGCAAAAGCATGAACCACACCAATATTGCCCGCTCCAATCACTCCTACTTTTATTTTAGTCATAACCTCTCTCCCCGCTCATCTTTATAGTTAATTACAAAAATCCATAATAATATCCCCCTATCCCACCTTTTTGCGACCTTTATGGTTGATAAAATTAGGAAATTGTTAAAATCCCCTCCTAAATTTATTATCTAGTTTATTCAATAGAATTATTTTTTATTACTTTAGAATACCAATAGCCGCTATCTTTTATTATTCTTTTTTGAGTCTCATAATCCACATACACTATGCCAAATCTCTTTGAGCATCCCAAAGCCCACTCAAAGTTATCCAATAGTGACCATACAAAGTATCCTTTTAATTTAACCCCATCCTCTATAGCTCTTAGGGCTTGACTAAAGTGCTCTTTTAAATAATTGATTCTTTTCTCATCGTGCACTTTTCCATCTTCCACTTTATCTTCAAACGCTGCTCCATTTTCTGTTACAAAAACTTCCCAAGGAGCATATTCATCCTGGACTCCTTTTAATATTTTATAGAAACCTTCTGGATATATCTCCCAGCCCATTTCTGTTTTGGGTAGCCCCCTCTCTACCGCTCTTCCTCCCAGTGGCGATTGAGAGTCAGCTTGAATTAGATCACCGTAATAATAGTTTATACCTACAAAATCTATGGGTTCTTTTATTTCTGCCATATCTTTTTCATAATGAGGAGGTAAAAATTCTTTCGCCACTTCCCGAATCTTTTCTGGATAATCTCCTTTGCATATAGGGTGTAAAAATAGAGGATAATTAGTCCACTCGTGAGCAAATTGAGCAGCTTCCTTATCTTCTTTCGAGCTACTGGCCGGGTCATGAGAACTATTAGATAAAGTTATACCAATTTTTCCTCCTCTCGTTTCCTCTCTAAATGCTCTAACTGCTTTGGAATGAGCCCTTAGTTGATTATGAGTGGCTAAAAATGCCGCGTATAAATCTCTCATCCCTGGAGCATGTCTTCCCTCATAGTAACCTACAAAAGCAGCTACCCAGGGCTCGTTTAATGTTATCCAGTTTTTTACTCTATCCCCCAGCCTTTGGAACATAAAATCAGCATAATCAGCATACCAACAGGCTATATCTCTGTTCGCCCATCCTCCCAAATCCTGGAGAGCTGCAGGTAAATCCCAGTGATATAGAGTGACAAATGGAGTTATACCAGCATTCATCAATTCATCTACTAACCGGTTATAAAAATCTACTCCCTTCTCATTTATTTTCCCTTTACCATAAGGGAAAATTCTTGACCAGGCTATAGAAAACCGGTATCCTTTCAACCCCAGCTCTTTCATCAGAGCTACGTCTTCTCGATATCTACGATAATGGTCATCGGCTATGTCCCCGGTATCTCCGTTTAAAATATTACCTGGAGTATGAGAGAATCTGTGCCAGATGGATGGTCCTGCACCGTCAGCAAGAGGCGACCCTTCAATTTGATATGACGCCGTTGCTGTTCCCCATATAAATCCTTCTGGAAATAATTTTGCCACCTAACATTCCTCCTTTTTTAACATTTATTAATATAGTTGACTATAAGGGGGTAAAACCCCCTTATAACCCCCAGAAAACAAAGGAAAAAGACAAAAACATAGATACCCCCGCCTTTACAGGCGGGGATTTCCCGCTGGATTAAAAACAGAATACAAAGAAAAAGACTAATGAGGAAGAAAAAGCATCTTCCTCACTATAAGGGGGTAAAAACCCCCTTATAACCCCCAGAAAACAAAGGAAAAAGACAAAAACTTAAAAAATAAACAAATAGTACTGGTGGGAAAAGCTTCACCAGTATGCTGGAGAACAACACTCCAGTGTGACCTGCGGCACTAAAAACCAAAAAATTAAAGACAGAATACAAAGAAAAAGACTAATGAGGAAGAAAAAGCATCTTCCTCACTATAAGGGGGTAAAAACCCCCCTTATAACCCCCAGAAAGCAGAGGAAAAAGACAAAAACTTAAAAAATAATTGAGAAATTATAGTATCCCTTGCTGCATGGCGATTTCCCATTTTCGAACTTCTAGTGTAATTTACTTTTTAAGTTTTAGTAGTTTAACAGGTTTTGCGGGATACTATAAAGCTCCACTTCTCCTCATTCACCTTACGCCTTATTCTAATAACCACTCCTGGGATAATTTAGGAACATCAGCTATCAGTTGCTTAGTATAAGGATGTTCAGAGTTATAAAACCAATTTTCCATCTTTTATTTTAACATATCCAGAAGAAGCTCTCTTTAACCGATCCATGATCGCTTTTCCCAGACCTTTTTCTTCCACGGTTAAGCTGATTATGGCTCGGAAAGGACCCTTCTCCAACTGTCGTAAAACAGTAAAGAGATTACTGGCTACCTCTTTCATATCTCTATTCTCACTCAAAACCTTTATCTCCCCTCGAGAATCAACAATGGGAAAAGGAGAAACAATAACTACACCAGAAAGCTCGCAAGAGAGAAGTTCTTCTATCTCCCCCTCAAAAAGGTAAAGAGGAATCTGCGGAGCATAATGCTTTTTTAAAGTACCAGGAGAAAGAATTTTATCGGAAGGAGGCGGAGTTTCAATTTTCCCCACCCATTTTTCGATTTCTTCCACACTTAATCCTCCTGGTCGAAGAAGGAAAACTCTTTCTCCTTCTACCATAATCACCGTGGACTCTACTCCAATTTTTGTTTTACCCCCATCTAGAATTAAATCTACTCCTTCTCCTAGGTCAAAAGCCACTTCTTCTGCTTGAGTAGGACTTAAGTGCCCAAAACGATTGGCGCTAGGAGCAGCCACAGGAGTATCTGCCCACTCTATCAATTTTAAAGCCACAGAATTATCGGGCATCCGGACCGCCACAGTAGGAAGACCAGCAGTAGCAATATCGGGAACCTCCTCCTTTTTAGGCAAAACTAAAGTCAAAGGGCCAGGCCAAAACTTTTTCATTAACACTTCGGCAAGAAGAGGAATTTCTCTAAATAGACGAAAAACCATCTCGGGGTGAGAAATATGTACGATAAGAGGGTCAAAGTGAGGCCTTCCTTTAACCTCAAAAATACGAGCCACTGCCTGAGGTAAAAATACATTAGCTCCCAATCCATATACAGTTTCAGTAGGAAAAGCCACTAATCCTCCCTTTTTTAAAATCTCTGCTCCTTTTCTAATATTTTCATCTGTAGCCAAAAGAATTCGCTTCATTTCATTTTGTTCTCCTAATATTGCTCTCTTTTCAATTCTATTATAGAATAACAGGCAAATTTATAGTATCCTGCAAAATTTTGTTAAATTACTAAAACTTAAAAAGTAAATTACATTGGAAGTCAAAAAAGCAGATCATCAAGGGATACGAGCAAACAACTCTCGTGGTGACGAAAAAAAGGAGGGGGTTAATAAGGGGGTTTACCCCATAGTCTTTGTAATGGATTGCAGTCAATTATATTAACAAATATAAAAAGGAGCCAATTATGACCGGACAAGCAATAATATTGGGTTTAATTCAGGGGTTAACTGAATTTTTTCCTATATCTTCTTCTGCTCATCTTATTCTTCTCCGTCCGATATTTAACTTAGGAGAACAAAACCTATGGTTTGATGTACTACTCCATGGAGGGACCTGGTTTGCAGTGTTGATTTACCTTATACCCTATTATTCTCGACTTTTTCACCAGCCCCGAATCATTCTGCATATCCTTTTAGCTACCATTCCCGCAGGATTACTAGGATATTTATTTGAAGATACAGTAGAAAATTATCTGAGAAGCAGGTTTTTGGAAATATGCCTGTTGTTAATTATTTTAGGGGTAATATTTTTACTGGTAAAAGAAAGAGGAAATAAAACTTTAGAGAATATGACCGAAAAGGAAGCTCTCTTAATCGGAGTGGCTCAAGCTCTGGCTCTTTTTCCAGGAATTTCTCGCTCAGGCATTACTCTTTTAGCTGGGTTTCTTTGTGGATTACAAAAAAAAGAGGCAGTGCTTTTTTCTTTCTTTTTATCAGCTACTACCATTGGAGGAGCATTTATTTTAGGAATCAAAAACCTAAATGTTTCAGGAAATCTCCTCTTGCCGGAGCTAGTGAGTGGATTTCTATCTTCCTTGATTAGCGGATTATTAGCTTGCTTTCTGTTGCTAAAAATTGTGAAAGAAAAAGGATTAAAACCTTTTGGTTATTATCGCATCATTTTTGGAGGAATAATGTTTATCTGGTTTTTGCTTCATTAAAACATAATATCTTCCAGAAGAACACGGATTTTCTCCTTTAAAATTTCCTCCACTTTATCAAACAGCTGTTCCGAGTAAAAAGTAACCGGTAACCATATTTTAATCCTTCCATCCTCTAAAATAATATTAATGCTTTCAGGAATCTCAGTCTCTCTTTTTACCATTTCCTCCAGAAATTTATTAAGACTCCCAAAAGGTATAAAACAGAGCTGGTAAGGATTATTTAGCTCATACTCCCAATAAAAATAAACAGTTCCTTCATATCGGTAAGGCACCGGTTCTAAAACTAACTTAATCATTTATCGGATCACCCCTAAGATAAAATAAATACCAAAGAAAAGCATAAATCCTCCACAAATTCCCACTAACCAGCGATAAAAACCAGGAGAAAAGAATTTTCTACCCTGATATAGAGCAAAAGAAACTCCACTATACCATATGAAATCAGAGAGAATATGGCCAATAAAGAAAAACGCTACTCCCCACCAGGAAAAAGAAGTAGCGGCAAGAAGAAGAGCTAATCCCACGGTAGCCCACCACATTATCCAATAAGGATTAGAAACGCTAACCAGCAAGCCCTTTAAAATCAAACTACCTTCTGAGCTTGATCCGTTCCTTATAGACAAATTTTCCGAATTATGGAGTGCCTTTAACATATCTATCCCCAAATACGATAAAGCCACTCCTCCTCCTATTTCTATAGCCTGGCTAACTAGCGGCATATTCAGCACCTTCCCTAAGCCAAGCATTAAAGCTATGACCAACCCTAGCTCCAAAACTCCATGCCCTAGAACTACCAAAGGTCCCGCCTTATAACCCACCCGGTAAGTACCGGAAAGAACCAAGGCTAAAAGAGGACCAGGCATCACCGCTCCTGAAAAACCAATCAGAAAAGCGCTACTAAAAATGGATAATAATTCCCAGTTTTCGTTCATTTCTTTTTTTATTTATTATATAACAATTAACGAAAGATTTACTGAAAAACTCGGCGGGCTTATCTCTTTTTTGCCATGTAGAATACAATCGTCATATACATAGGAATTTTGTTTATAGTGTCTTGTAAAATGCCCATATCAGTATAACGAGTTCATTATGAAAGAATAGAATTTATAATTAACCGCATAATTCCATATAGTTTTATTTCCACCTCGGAGGGGCGAGGGAAAAATGAGAAATTCTCGTCAAGGAAAAGGATTTCCCCTCCTCCCTTGCGGGAGAGAGTTAGAAAGAGGAGGATTTTATAACCGATTTTAGGGATATTATAAAGAACCTCAATTCAGATTATCAAGTAAGTAGAACCCTGAGAGAACTCATTTTCACTAGAATTTTATATGGGGCATCAGGTAGACCCTGCAGTATTGATAAAAAGTGCTCATTCTTGTATGATAAAAATCATGTAGCATTCTTAACTGAGCTCATGATTGTGGGATAATGTAATATTTAAAAAAGCAAAAGGTGGTTTTTATGGCGTCATTAAAAGATAACACTCAAAACATATCGTTTTTTTTAGAAGCTAAAACACCTGCTGATATACGTAAAGCAATACTTAAATTAGCTTTACCAGCAATGCTTGAGTTTATGCTTATGATGTTAGTTCAGATGATAGATATGATACAGGTAGGCTCTCTAGGTCCCTGGGCCATTGCTGCAACCGGGTTAGCAGCTCAACCAACTATGCTAATTTTTTCAGTATTTAGCGCCCTGGTTGTCGGGACCACAGCTCTTGTCGCCAGGGCTGCGGGAGCCGGAGATCGTGAATATGCCTGTCGTGTAACGAGGCAGTCTTTTGTAGTGGTACTGCTTATGGGAGTTATTGTGACCGCAATAGGCGTTCCTGCTTCTGGAACCATTATCCGATTAATGGGTGCCGATGCTGATACAATTGACCCCGGAACAATTTATATGAAAATTGTAATGGCAGGAACAGTGTTTACTGTGGGTAACATGGTGTTGGCAGCTTCTTTAAGAGGCGTGGGCGACATGATAACCCCCATGATTTCAAACATTGTGGCAAATGGCGTCAATATATTTATGAACTGGGTATTGATTAATGGCAAACTCGGATTTCCTCGATTAGAAGTGGCAGGTGCAGCAATAGCTACATCTTTTTCCAGGTTAATAGCATTTTGCATTACTATGCACGCAGTGTACGCCCGAGATAAATATATCAGTATATCTATTCATGATTCATATCGCTTTGAACCCAATATAATACGAAGTGTGTTGAATATTGGCACTCCAGCAGCAATAGAGCAACTAATCATGAGAACCGGTGCATTATTGTTTGCACGATTGATTGCCGGATTTGGTACTATAATGTTTGCCGCCCATCAGATAGCAATAAATATTGATGGTCTGGGAATGGTGCCGGCAATGGCATTTCAGATGGCCACAACTACCCTCGTAGGGCAGGGTATAGGCGCACAAAAGCCTGAACTTTCAGAAGAAGCAACACGGCAATCAATAATTGTTAGTACGATAATCATGTCGTTAGTCGGGGTTGCTTACTTTTTCTTAGGAAAGTATGCAATAATGATTTTTACTCGAGATGCTCAAGTAATTGCTTTAGGAGAAAACGCTTTAAAAATTTTAGCATTCTCCCAGCCCTTTACTGCTGCTTACTTTGTCGTTGCCGGTGCCCTGCGGGGTGCAGGAGATACAAAATATGCCATGTATGCCAGTGCAATTGGCATGTGGATCACCCGCTTAGGCATAGGATATGTATTAGCAGATTTATTGAATATGGCACTTGTTGGTGCCTGGATTGCTGTTACCATAGATATGGTAGTAAGAATGATACTGGTACTTAGAAGATTTTCAAGCGGCGTTGTATTTAAGGAATATAGTAAGGAGAGTTTAAGCGAAAGTACATAGCTATACCTCTTTTTGTCATCGGGAGAGACAAACAGTCATGGTGTTCCTTCTGCGAAATCGCTACAGGTCGCAAAAAATAGCCTATGGCGTTTCCCCCTCTCCTTCATCACGAGGAACAAAGCGGCGAAGCAATACTGAGTTTTTCACCTAATGTAACTTTTGAAGTTCATTCAAGAGTGAGGTTACCGCGTATTTATGCTATAAACTTACATAACAACACCCAAATGAGATATATCGAAAACAGGTTGCACCGCAAAATTTAGAGTGCTTACTCCTCTTGCAAATATAGGGTATAATTATTCATCCAGAGTGTTTTGCTTATTTATACAGGAACTTATTTAACCAGTATAATATAAGAATAAGATAATATATGTAGATAATTAAGCGCTAAACAATTTTGCTAGGAAGATAAATGAAAAAATTATTATCATATCTGAAACCATACTGGAAACCAACGCTGTTGGCTCCTATCTTGATGCTAATAGAAGTGATATGTGATTTATCCCAACCTACTTTGTTAGCCAGCATAGTAGATAACGGCGTAGCCAAAAGTAATTTACCTTACATATTACATACCGGAGCTCTTATGTTGGGCATAGCCTTAATAGGAATGGCCGGTGGCATGGGATGTTCGGTAGCTTCCAGTATAGCTAGCCAAAACTTTGGAGCCAGTTTACGCTCAGCAGTGTTCAAAAAGATTCAGCTTCTTTCACCTCTTAACATAGATAGATTCAAAACTTCATCACTTGTGACCCGCCTCACCAATGATATAACTCAACTTCAAACAATAGTTTTAATGTCATTGAGGATCATGGTGCGTGCACCATTACTATTTATAGGTGGCATAATAATGGCGATATCATTAAATGCCCGATTAGCGCTTATCCTCGCAGTATCTATACCATTGCTAGCTGTAGTCATCTATTACCGCATGAAAAAAAGCACACCGCTGTTTTCTTATATGCAGCAAAAGCTAGATAGAGTTAATGCGGTCATCAGAGAAAATCTTTCCGGCATCCGGTTAGTTAAAGCCTTTGTGAGAGCCGATCACGAAAAAAAACGGTTTGCTACTGCTAATGATGAGCTTATGTATGCCACTCTTCAAGCTTTTAACCTTATTATAACTATGATACCAATGGTGATACTCATAATGAACTTTAGTATTGTAGCAGTGCTGTGGTTCGGGGGGTGGGATATAAATCGGGGCAATATGGAAGTAGGCCAGATAATAGCTTTTGTAAATTATATAACTCAAATACTTTTCTCGCTCATGATGATTGGTAACATATTACTATTTATTTCCCGTGCCTCAGCTTCAGCAGAAAGAGTGAACGAGGTATTAGATACAAACATCGATATTAAAAACACTGATAACCCGGATTTCACCCCTCTATCTTCAGGAGATGTAACTTTTGAAAACGTATCTTTCGGATATAGTGGAGATAAAAATCAGCTGGTACTCAAAGAAATAAGTTTTCATGCCCCGTCGGGTAAGACTATTGCTATTCTTGGCTCTACCGGCTCAGGCAAATCCACACTGGTCAACCTCATACCTCGCTTTTATGACGTTACCGGTGGTCGGGTGACGGTAGATAAAAGAGATGTGCGTTCAATAGACCTATACACTTTGAGGTCGGGCATAGGTATAGTGCCGCAGGATACCATATTATTTTCAGGTACCATAAAAGATAACATTCGGTGGGGTAAAGAAGATGCTACAGACGAGGAAATAATGGAAGCAGCTAAAGTAGCCCAGGCTCATGAATTCATAATGAGCTTTCCTCAGGGTTATGACACTCAGTTAGGTCAGCGAGGCGTTAACCTCTCCGGAGGACAGAAGCAAAGAATAGCCATCGCTCGAGCCATAATTAAAAAACCACCCATCCTTATACTTGACGATAGCACCAGCGCTGTTGACGTAGTTACCGAACAACAGATACAAAAAGCACTAAAAGAATTCATAACCGGTTCTACTATTTTTATAATAGCTCAACGTATAAGCTCAGTGATAGATGCCGATAAAATATTAGTATTAAATGAAGGCCGAATAGAAGCAGAAGGTACTCATGAAGAATTACTACAAAGTAGCTCTCTGTATCAGGATATATATAATTCCCAATTAGGAGAAGGAGTTATGCTAGATGCATAGCCCAGGGAGAGGACCTCACGATACAACTCCAGTTTTAAAACCTAAAAATGTAAAAAATACCCTAAAAAGAATGTGGTGGTATTTATCAGAGCACAAAATAAGACTTTTCTTTGTGTTTCTGCTTGTAGTTATCACATCAGTACTAACCCTGGTGGGACCTTATCTCATAGGAAAAGCTATAGATAACTATATCATTCCTCGCGATTTCAATGGATTATTTCGTCTTTTATTGTTTATGGCAGCTATATATGCCCTGATATCCTTATTCATATGGTTACAGAATCGTACTATGATTAATGTAGCCCAACTCACCATACGCAATATGAGAAAAGACGCCTTCGATAAACTCGAGAGCTTACCCATAAGCTTTTTTGACACCAGACCTCGTGGGGATGTTATGAGTAGACTAACAAACGACATAGACCTCATAAACAATGCTTTGAGTTCCAGTTTAACTCAGATATTCTCTAGCATTATTACTCTAACAGGAACCGTAATACTAATGTTATGGTTAAGCCCTCTCCTTACAGTGATCAGCATGATAACAGTACCCATAATGTTAATTACCACCAATATTATAACTAAGCACACCCGACGATATTTTTCAGAACAGCAAAGAGTTTTAGGTGTATTGAATGGCTTTGCTGAAGAGAATATATCGGGACAAAAAGTAGTTAAGGCCTTTGTCCGAGAGGCTAAAGAAATAGAACGCTTTGAAGTCACTAACAAAGAATTGAAAAACGTGGGTATCAAAGCTCAAATATATTCAGGTATAATGGGACCTTTGATGAATGTATTAAACAATATTGGATTTGCCATTGTAGCCTTATCCGGGGGATGGTTAGCAGTGCAGCAGGTAATAACTGTAGGCACTATAGCTACCTTCATTAATTATACCAAGCAATTTACCCGTCCTTTGAATGAGTTAGCTAACCAGATAAATATTATTCAATCAGCCATAGCAAGTGCTGAGAGGCTATTCGAAATAATGGATGAGTCTCCTGAACCTGCCGACCCCCCTGATGCTATAGAGCTCAAAAGCGTCAAAGGCGACGTAGAATTTCGAAACGTGTCATTCTCTTATAAACCAGATGAAGCAGTGCTCAAAAATATAAATTTCCATGCTTACCCCGGACAAACCATAGCCTTAGTTGGCCCCACCGGAGCAGGAAAAACTAGCATAATTAATTTACTTACCCGTTTCTATGACCCGGATAACGGGGATATATTTATAGATGGATATAACATCCAAAAAATCACAAGAAAGAGTCTTCGCTCATCTTTAGGGATAGTGTTACAAGATACCTATCTCTTCTCTGAATCAGTAAAAGAAAATATTCGTTATGGCCGATTAGATGCCACCGATGAAGAGGTAAAAGCCGCTGCTCGATTAGCCAATGCTGAACAATTTATATTAAGCTTACCTGAGGGATATGATACTATCCTCTCCGAAGACGGCGGAGACTTAAGCCAAGGCCAGCGTCAACTATTGGCTATTGCTCGAGCTATATTAGCTAACCCGGCTATATTGATACTGGACGAAGCCACCAGCTCAGTAGATACTCGCACTGAACAACATATTCAGGAAGCTATGCTCAAGTTGATGGAAGGTCGCACTAGCTTTGTAATAGCTCACCGGCTCAGCACCATCCGTAAAGCCGATATGATACTGGTGATAAATGATGGAGAGATAATCGAGCGAGGTAATCATATGCAGTTATTAAAGCAGAAAGGTTTTTATTATAACCTGTATATGAGCCAATTTGCCCATATCCTTCACCAGGCAGAAGTTTGCGAAACATACTAGAATCCTATTTCTAGAGCAAGATAATAATAAAAGCTTTAAGCACTAGTTCCACTGAAAATAGATGAATCCAGCTCGCTTCCTAAATGCTGAGAGACAAAAGGATTATAAGCTACAATAACATTTACTATCAGAGGCTTATAGCGCAGCTCCCGTATCAGACAGATACTGAAACCCTTTTCTAATGATAGCAGCTATGCGCTTACGACGTTCTTCAAGGAAGGGAAAGTAACTCATATCATACCATCCTTCAGGCAATGCGTGAAAGCTATACATTTCCTCCAGTTGTTCAAGTGAAAACCGTCTTTCCACATTAGGCGCGTATTTGGATGGAGGCTGGTTGCTGATATTAACATTATCCTGCCATTCCACAAGAGCATAGTTAGCCACCTGATTGATATCACGGTTTTCCTGAACCCCGATGTTTTTAAGGTACTCCCGTGGAAATAAATGGTGACGCTCTAAAGCTTTTTTCTTAGCCTGAACAGTCGGGTCAAGCAAATCTCGTACCTTCATCGTAGAATATAGCACTGGTGCATCCAGAATGCAAAGAGCAGCAAAATAGGCAAACTGAGCTGGATTACGAGCAGAAGCAGTAGCTAATTCATTTGGTAGGGTTACTTCCCAATAATCCGGCGTGAGCACCGCGTTCATTTCCTGTTCAAGTGCTTTAACAAATTCGTAATCCCTGGTACAACCACGTAATAGAGCAAGATCCTGTTCCATACGCGCTTCTGGCGAGGTAGTATATCGTCCCGTCAAGGATGCCATAAAAAACCAGCGAGCCATGATATCCCGTAAGGCATAAAAAGGAAGGCCGAAATCCCGCTTGCCAATTAGCCAGAGAGCATAAGTATACACAACTGCAGTTTGGGAAGAAATCAGGCTAGGATGTAGGTATCCAGCACGTTTGAGAACGTATAAGAAGTCATGCCAGTTTTGGAGATCTAAGACATATTCCTGTGCTTCGTGCAGGCGGGCAAATTGTTCTTCCCGACGCGCGGGAGAAAACTCACCGGTTTGCAAGTCTTTACCTCGCAGGATAGAATAGACATGCTCTAATCGAGCACGCCTGAAAGCCAAAGCGACATCCACCCGCAATAATTGATCAGGAGCTGGCTGAAAATAATGATTGTACGATGAAGGCCGTTTATCCGTAGGCGGCTGCTTGGTCTGATAACAAAAAGACTCCAGCTGCTTACGTCCTTCATCCCAAAACACAGACATAAGGGTAAGAATGAAATCAGACTGGTTAAGAGTACGCCCCTGGCTGTTTATACGCACAAAAATTTCAGCGACCTGCTCTTCCGTCGCCTGCATGGATATTTCCAGCGCGGTCAAGGGATAATTTTTCAAGTTAGACAAATGCTGGATAGCCTGCGAAATCCGGTTGCGATTCTCCTCGGAAACTGCTTGTCGCTGCTCAAGACGTTCCAAAAACTTGGAAATAAAAGTATACAGATAGGAGTCAGATTTCCAAAGTGTACTTATATCTGCAATCCAAGATACATCGCGCTCAATAGCGGTGTTGGCAACCTCAAAGCGCTCTTCTAAGGGGTTAAATGCGATACGGACACGGCGCTCACGAAAATCCTTATCTCTTATAGGAACACCTTTCATAACTGCATATAGTGCCGTCAGACGTTGCTGACCATCCACAATTAGCAGATGTGGAACTTTTTGCTTGGCATCTACACCTATAAGCCGGTGTTCGCCGGGAAAACCATTTTCCCAAAAAAGTAAATGACCAATGGGATAACCACGATACATAGAATCAAAAAGGTCACGCACGCGGGTGGTATCCCACACAAAGGGGCGCTGAATATCAGGTAGACCAATTTCCCCAACGGCAATATCTTCTAGCAGTTTAACTACCATATAATCCACTTTCTTAAAAAGCATCTCACTCATACTTTTCCCTCCAAACTTGGCAATAAACTTGCATCAATATCCACGCTTTTGTAACCATCAAACGTTTACGTAATCCCTGAAGGGCACATCCACCATAACCAGTTGTTCCCTCTTAGCTATATTTTGTTGCCCACCCCCGTTTGTTAAAGATTTTGAACTATTTATTAATTGGAATTGGCAAAAAACTTTCTTTATCAAGCATTTCTACAATTCCACGCAATAAATAGTTATTTTCAAACCGAATAACATATTTTCTGCTACTATCTTTTTCTGCTTGCAGCATCTTTTTATCTATTAACCTTCTGATGTTTCTTGAGATTTCAGCCGGTATTTTATCCGGTAAAACCCGTTTTACATCTGCCGCTTGAATGACCTGCTTCTTAACTGCTACCTGTAAAATTTTACATTCTTTTTCAGTTATATATTCTCTTTCTAACGCAAAATCTATTGCCGGAAATAATATATTTTTTGCTAAAAATTCATAATCAAGCAATTTATCAATTTTACTTATTTCATTTTTTAAACCATTAAGCACATATTCGCACCACAACAACAAACTTTCATCGCTACCATCATCTGCCAGAGACAAATAGCGGTAATAATTTTCTCTGTTATTGCAAAACACCGCGGTGGGATTGATAATTCTGCCACCTATATGTACTCTAAATCCGTATTTAATAAGCATTATATATGTAAGTAATCGCACTACTTTACCATTGCCATTATCAAAAGGATGAATCCAAACAAATTGGTGATGAACAATGGCTACTTTTAAAAGGTCATATTGGGGTGGATTGGCCTTATTTATAAAATTAAACAGCTCTTCCATATAAGAAGGAACCGTTGAAGCATCCGGCGGGGTATGAGAAGAACTACCGATAACCACATTGGTTTTTCTATAATCTCCTGGGTTTTTACTTCCTTCAATTTTTCCTTCTATACATTCTGCTAAAGTTGTCTGGTTCTCTTCAATTCTCGCTGATCCAATGCTTTCCAGAAGATGAAAGATGTTCTTTAATTGAAAAAATATTAAGGGATGAGTTGTGCCACCCAAAGGTTTCTTGCGTAAATAATCAAGTTCTAAAATAAGGGTAACCAATTGTAACCCAAAAGGAGGGTCAACTAAACGTAAATTAACGGGTTTAAAATTGCAGTCATAATATACAACATTTAACATCATATGTCCTGAACTCCCGTTTACAAGGCATTTATTTATAACTATACTACACTAAGCATTTAACAATTTGTAAATACACACTTAACAATTCAATACTAACCGAGTTACTTTTTATTATACCCTTCCTTTTTTAAATTCTGAATAATTTCATCCTTCTATTATTTGGAATTTTCTTCCAATAAAATGCTTCAATTTTAGTTTATGGAAATCTTCTTTAATCAGCCGTTCAAAAAAATTTATAACATTGGAAGCAAAAGAGGAAAATTTCTCATAGTAGGCGTTTATGCTGCTTCGCAGCATGGGGGTCTATCCTGTAAACGGCAATAAGGGAGGCATTTCCCCCTTATAGTTGTTTTAGCATATTTCCAAAGCCTCTCTATATAATCTATAAGCATAGAGCCATAGTTATATTTGGCATTATCTAAGACCAGGTAAAAGACTTCAACTTCAGGATGAAGGTTTATTATCTTATCCACTAACTGGATATTAGACTCTTGATTGATACTTTCTTCCTGTTCTATGGTTATATTACTTCTTGGTTTAAAGAATGATATGCTCCATTAACATTTATCTTTTTTCGGGAAGTGTTAGTAGGAAAGAACTTATTTTGACCTTTTTTTATCCATCCATATCCCGGATGGAGGTTATGATAAAAACCACTACCATCTAAAAAGTAAATAGATTCTTTATCGCTATCCTGACAGGAAGACATTATTTTCTCTATCTCTTCTACGAATGCTTGCTGGGTTTGCTCATCAGGATGTTTACCTGGTATTCTTTTAGGTCTTTTATAGACAAAGCCTAAGCGTTTTAAGAGCTCTACTATACCTTGGGGAGAATAAATTACTCCCCCTTGCTCTTTGATATACTCTATAACTATAGAGAATCGGGGATAAAGTTAAGAGAGACAAATTCCCTTACTTTCTCTTCTTGCTCAGCAGTCATTTTGTAATGGTTACCGGAGTAATTATTAGCAGTTAGGGAGCTTACCATCTTTTTGGTATTTGGTTACTGTTTTACTTATGAAGTCACTGGAGACCATCAGTATATCGCCCAATCCCATCCTTTACCCCAAGCAATGACACAGTTAATTCTAACAGCGACTTTTTTATCTTTGCCCAACTTGCACATTTTTACCAGAAAAATGTGGTATAATTACGTCGCAATCCCTTAATTCATAAGCCTTTCAAGTTTTTTTAATTTGTGTTACCCGAAAATGGGAATCTCCAAAAGAAAAAGCCCTGTATAGACCGATTTTTGGAGATTATTGCGCAAGTTAGGTTTGGTCTTCTGGTATTCATATATCAATTCTCGTAATTGCTCTTCAGATATCCTTAGATTAGCCATAAACTCACTTTATCATGGTTTTATAATATTTTAAAGAAGTCTGGGTTTACATTAGACCCAACTCTGACTAGCTCAGAATTTACTGAGATCAAACAATAAACCTTAATTAAGGCAGAACCATTAATCTGGTGATTTCCTCTATAGAGGTTTCCTCTTTACGAAAATCACCAATTTTTTCCCCGTGGCTTAAAATAACAATCCGATCGGCCACCGGATAAACATGGTATAGATTGTGGGAGATAAAAATGCTGGAAATGTTCTGTCTTTTTAATTCTCGAATAAACTCTAATACTCTTTGAGATTCTTTCACAGAAAGGTTATTGGTAGGTTCATCCAGAATAACCAGCTTAGACTTAAAGTACATAGCTCGGGCAATAGCTACCCCCTGTCTTTGCCCTCCCGACAATTCATCTACCAAAGCATGGGGAGAACGGAGCTTTAAGTCTACTCCCTGGAGCGCCATCATTGATTCTTCTTCCATCCGAGGAATATCCAGATAACCTGCTGGCCCCATACGGAAGCGAAGTAGCTCTCTACCCATAAAAATATTCCTCATAATACTCATTTTAGGCACCATAGCCGCCTCCTGATAAATAGTCTCAATACCTAATTTACGGGCTTCTCGGGGAGAAGAAAAACGTTTCTCCTCTCCTTCAAAAAAAATTTTCCCTTCATCTGGAGGATAAAAACCGGAAAGAATTTTAATCAAAGTAGACTTGCCTGCCCCATTATCTCCCACTAGCCCTACAATTTCTCCATATCCAACAGCAAAATTTACTCCACGGAGAGCACAAACTCCTGCAAACCATTTATGAATGTTTACCATTTCTACTAAATATCTATTTTCTCCCATTTTAACACCTCAACTTCTTAGCTCGTTCCCGGACAAAAGAATTAAGAATAACCGCCAGAATAATAGCTATCCCAATAAAAACTCGGAACCAATAACTAGGAGCTCTAATTATAACCAGGCCGTTATCAATTACCCGAATTAGAAACGCCCCTATAACAGTGCCGATTACTGTTCCCACTCCCCCACTCAAAGCAGTTCCTCCAATAACTGTAGCCGCAATTGCATCCATTTCCAATCCTGTACCCATAGAAGGCAAAGTCGTAGCTAAACGAAAAGATTGGATTAAGCCGGCAAATCCCGCCAGTAAAGCGCAAAGCATGAAATTGATAAATTTTACTCTTTGAGTATCAATACCCATAGCCCGAGCAGCTACTTGATTCCCCCCGGTAGCAAACATCCAGTTACCAAAGTCAGTTCGCTCTAGAATAAACCATAATAATATTGCTATTGCTCCATACCAAAAAATAGAAGCCCGTAAAAACCCCACCCTCCCCACCAGAATTCCGGTATACATCTCAGTCGGAAAAGGTGGAGGCCAACCACCGGTAATAAGCAAAACTGCTCCCCGCCAAATTAACATGGCCCCCAGAGTAGTGATAAAAGAGGGAATGCCAAAGAATAAAGTAATAAAGCCATTTAAGGCTCCAAGTAACATAGCTATCAATAAAGCAATAATAACTGATAATAAAGGAGAAAATCCCCAAACAACAAACATAGTCATTATTATGGGGCAAAAAGCAAAAGTTGACCCTACCGATAAATCAAATTCTCCTGAAATCATAAGCATAGTTACTCCGAGGGCTACGATTCCGAGTTCGGGAATGATTTCGAGAATCACTGCTACGTTCTCCCAGCTGAGAAATAGGGGAGAAATAGCAAAAAAGACCAAAACTACTGCTAACAACATAACCAAACTACTGATTTCCCTAAGAAGTATTATTCTCTTAAAAAAACTAACTAGGCCCCGAGCCATATCTCCCACCTCATCTAAAATTTATATCAGAAAAGGGGGATGTTGTCCCCCTTTTCTTACTACCTCACTCTTTCCTGAGAAAGTTCTATTACTCGGTCTACATTGGAAGCATCAACTACCGCATTTCCAGTATTAACATCCCAAGCACTCAAGTCGTATTTTTTCATAAGATAGAGTTGAATTACTGGTAGATACCCTTGGAGATAAGGTTGCTGGTCAATGGTGAGATTGATATAGCCCGATTTAATCTCAGATAGCACTTCCGGAATCAAGTCAAAACCACCGATTAATAAATCTCCAGGCTTATACCCCAGATTTTTAGCCGCTTTAGCAGCTGAAGCATGATTGTACTCAACTGCAATCACACCTTTAGTTTCAGGATGAGATTGGAGATAAGCTTGTATCCTGGATTGAGCTACATCCATTTTCATAGTAGTATCCAATCTCTCATAAGTATAACCAACTTCATCCAGATAAGTAGTAATTCCCTTTGCCCTTTGTTCTGCCCAAACCAGGCCAGGACCGCCTACACTAATCAGAAAATGATACTTTTCTCCCTGGGGTAAATTTTTGGTAAGCTCCTTAGCTAGCAAGTATCCAGCCTGCTCTAAATCTTGTCCAATATAGGAAAGCCGTGCATTACCTTTGGCTCCTTCTGGATCATCAACATTAGAACAAATTACCGGGATACCCATATCAATAGCTTCCTTAATCACTTCATCAAACATAACCGGATCAGGAATGGTAGTAATTATTCCATCAGGTTTTTGAGCTAAAGTAGTTTTAAAATTAGTTAACTGGGCAGCTAGGTCTCCTTCTTCTTTAACCCGAATCATCACAAAATCCACTCCCACTTGCTTGGCTGCATCTTGAGCCCCTCGATAGACCGATGCCCAAAAAGAATTTTCTTCCCCGGCATGAGTTAAAAAAGTAAATTGATATTCAGCTGCCAGTGCTACTCCCCCAAACATAATTCCCAGCATTAATATAATAGTTAACCCTATCAGAACAATCTTGCCTTTCATGCTTAGACCTCCTTCTGTTGGTTATTTGTTAAGAATATATAGCTTTATCTTTCTCTAATTTTTCTACTAGATAAATTCACCTCCTTTCCTAAGTAAAACAGATTTAAGTTGAAATCTTAAACAATTCCGATTTTATCACAAGTACCAATTATAGTTAAGCAAAAACTATTAAGCTAAGGTGGACACCATTGTCTCATCTTGACTCTCGACAAAAATCAGAGAATGGATTAACTTTATTTAGGGATCTCTTTTCCTCTTCCAGTATAAGTTTTGCTGATAGAATGGGATGCAGAAAGCGGTGGTATCTTATTAGTAAATTCCACATCTACGCCCTGAATATCCTTTTTATAATGAGATAGTCTCCCAAAAAGGAGACTATCCCCCGCAATCTACTTTATCACCATTGCCCCTACTTTTTTATTTTACTACGGGTTAATTAAAAGTGATATATATCTTAAGAAGCTGAAGAAAAACAAAAAACTCATGAAAATTTGAATATGATAGAATTAATAAACATATAGACTAAAAAATCAGAACCCGAGTCTGTTGTTCGGGATTTGACCATTGAGAACATCGGGTAATTCTATGAAAACGAGCTTGCTCGGATTGACAAGGTGCGCCAGAAAGCCCGTCGCTTGCTGAAACCAGAAGAAATTAATTAAGAATGAGGTGAATAAAATGGAGTATACATCAATAAATAAAAACGGACAGGTTTACATTATCGTTACAGGAGGGCAAATCAAAACTGAAGAGGATGGATTGGCTTTAGTGTCAGCCTGTGTAGAGCAGGGAACAAATCTGCTTATGCTACCTGCCGATTGTCTGTCGGAGGACTTTTTGCACCTTTCTACTCGGGTAGCAGGGTTAGTGCTGCAAAAACTCAGAAACTACAATATCAAAGCGGTCGCCATTCTCGACGCAAAAAACACATCGCAACGATTTAAGGAGTTTTTGTCAGAATCCAACAAAGGGCAGGAATTTCGCATCTATGACAACTTTGAGGATGCAGAGGCGTGGTTATTGGGAGAAACTAAGTAATGAGACAATGCGCAACCTGTATTTGGTAAGTATAGTTAACCGCAAGTATGCCTTTATAAATTATTTAAAAACTTTGTCGACTTGTTGTCTCGACAAAAAGGAATAAAACATTCCCTCCTTTATTAAGGACTGGTTAATCAGAAAATTTACTGATGAAGAAGATACCTTAGACAAACAGGCTTTATTAGGGTTTATGGAAAATTTTATTCCTCAAAGAGGCTCGGAAAAAAGATTAAAGGGGGATTTAATAAGTAGCAAAGATTCTCGCGCTGTTTTAGCAAGAGCGTTAATAGAGCCTGATGTAAAAAAGGGGATTTTTAGATTTTCCTTGCCGGAGCTTGGTATTAGTTTCCGAGAAGGGAGAGTAGCTCAATATTTAATTGAAAAACATAATGAACTAAAAGGTGGAGAAGTTTGGGGGGTATTTACCCTTGCCTATTCTAACGATGATAAAGATGCTTACATAGAAATTGTAGATTATAACCTGCATTCCCGTTTAATGTAACAATGACATAAACCTGAAATCCATTATTTAGTAATAATATTTGGTATTCTCTATTGCTTTTATCATCGTTATAATGTATAATGATGTAACGATGAGGATGTCAAATGTCAGCTATCGTCTATCAGACTAATAAGAAAACTGGGATCAAGTATGCATATGAATCTCAATCATACTGGGATAAAGAAAAGAAACAATCCCGAGCTAAAAGGAAGTGTATTGGAAAAGTTGATCCAGTAACTGGCCAGATTGTTCCTACCCGGAAACGTAAGTCTCCTGCAACACAAGTAACTATCACTCACTCTGCCCGCTATTTCTATGGAGCTACTTATCTCTTTGACCGTATTGGAGAAATGCTGGGTATCACTGCTGACTTAAAACGTTGTTTCCCTGACACTTATCAAC
>Ga0134101_1000347_pt1 | contig 54934 bp, 40 predicted proteins | sample 12_3_2metaG_FD_94446 | JGI IMG/M metagenome (GOLD analysis project Ga0134101, IMG submission 94446) | Switchgrass degrading microbial communities from high solid loading bioreactors in New Hampshire, USA - 12_48_3.3_201_A2 metaG | ecosystem: Engineered > Bioreactor > Semi-continuous > Anaerobic...
GGTTAGCCGAAGTACCTTGATTATGGATTCTGCATTTGATACAAGATTTCTGTCACTTAACATGACTCCTTTTGGAGTACCTGTTGTGCCTGAGGTATAAAGAACAAGCCGAAGTTCAGGATTGTTCCTTTCAGTTTCAATATTCTTACGCAGGATTTTTACGGAAGTATTGCTGGAAATAACTATTACAGTTCCAAAACGCTCAAAAAATCCCTCTCCAAATCTTGAGTACTGTGTATCGGTTGTGAGGATATTGCTGATGTGGGCTGTGTCAAGGATCTTCTCAAGACTGAACTTGGGAAATTCTATTGGCAGAGGAATTGCGATGTTAGCTGATCGGTATACTGCCATGAGCATCCTTATATACTGCATGCCTGACTCTGCCAGTATTGCAAACCGGCAGTGATCAAAATCTATCAAATGTGAAGCAATGGCATTTATATCATTGTCAAGGCAGCTATAGGAAATTGAATTTTTGCTCTCTTCCAGAGCAATATTTTGAGGGGTTTTTCTGGCGTACTCGCTGATATACACATCAATCCGCATACTGTTTCACTTCGCCAATTTGATTATCATATTGGTAATACCCTCCAGAGAATCAAAATTTTCCGGTGTGAGCATGTCCTCAGGAATCTCAATAGAATATTTCTCACAGATATAATCCATAAGTTCAAGCAAACCAATTGAATCTATTATGCCATTTTGAGTGAGAGAATCAGTATCATTCAGGACGGTGTTATTGTCCATAAAAGAATTAGCCTTCAGATAATCGACAATATCATTCTTAATTTGTTCCATGCTTTATTATCCCCTTCACTATCATGTAGTGGGTCATAGGTACAGAATCTGTTTTCAATGAAAGTTAACTCTATACCAGTTGATGTATTTATACTGACTGATGTATTTTTACTATTTAATTAAAGTCTTACTTCTTGAATGTTATATATTTATATAGGTGTATTAAATGAGTGTATTTAAACTAGCCCGTTAAAAAGCCTGTGTATATGGGCATAGGCAATGAAAAAAAGGAAAGTTCTAAAAAGGAAAGTTCTAGATTTCCTCAGTTTCAGCTTTCCTCTACTTTTTGCCTTCCCGCCTCAAAAGCCCTGAGATTCACCTCAATCGTTTTCTGAGGCACAAGGGCTTTTACGCTCTCAATCAGGGTTTCTTTCGGAATGGGCAGATAGCCTGAGACTGCCCCTACCATTACGACATTCATTGCAAGCCTGCTCCCGGCTTCAAACGCAAGTTCATCGGCATTGAAGGCTTTTACTATGTATTTTTCAGACAGGGCATCAAGGATATCCGAAACCTCAGGGTATTTTGCCTGCCCAGAGGTAACGGTCACAGGAACTACAGGCTGGGTATTTACAATAATAATTCCACCGTCTTTCAGGAAATCCAGGTACCTTACGGCTTCCATTGGCTCAAGGGCAAGCATGAGGTCTGCACCTTTTTTCGGGATCATGGAGCCATAAGTTTGCCCGATCCGGATATGGTTCACAACAGAGCCTCCGCGCTGGGCCATACCGTGTGTTTCCGCAGCCCGGATGGGCAGCCCTGCAGTAACGGCAGCTTTTCCGATAATGTCTGAGGCAAGGATTGCGCCCTGCCCTCCTACTCCCGTAATAAGAAGGTCAAACTTTTTTTGCTCAGCCTGGCTCATTTCTTCATCTCCTGAATAGCTTCAAACTTGCAGATCTGGGCACAGACCCCGCACCCGCTGCAGAGTGCCGTAATCACAGCACATTTGTTTTCCTCATCAAACTCAATTGCAGGACAGCCGAACTTTACACACTGCTTACAGCCTTCGCATTTTTCAGGTTCAACAATATACGGGACCCTCCGTATGCCTGCCCTTTTCCCTGAAATCACACAGGGCTGCCTGGCAATAACCACAGCTGTACCTTCAAACTCCTTTGCGGCTTTAAGTGCTTCCTGAGTTTCCTCAAGCTTGTAAGGATTGACAACCGACACGAATTCGGCACCCATTGCTTTACAGAGCTCGGCAAGCGATACTTGAACGGCTGGCTCCCCTGTTACCGTAAACCCGACACCAGGATTTGGCTGATGCCCGGTCATGGCTGTAATGCGGTTGTCAAGGATTGTAACTGTAATATTCGCTTTATTGACAATTGCATTAAGGAGCGAGTTCATACCTGTGTGGAAAAAGGTTGAGTCCCCTATGGAACAGCAAATCGGGCGCTTTTCCCCTGCGTGGTAAAGCCCTGAGGCAATGCTGATGCTCGAGCCCATGCAAAGTGTAGTATCAACAGTACCGCTCTGGATTCCGAGGGTATAACAGCCGATGTCGCTGGGATAAATCGCATCTTTTCCAAAGACCTTTCTCATGGAGTAAAAAGTCGCCCTGTGAGAGCAACCTGCACAGAGGGCAGGTGGGCGGGGTGCAAGCTCAATCGCCGTGCCAGACGGTTCGAGTTCTATCTCAAGGTCAAAAGTTTTCTTAAGAGCCTCAAGGAATGCACCTACATCCAGTTCCCCTTCCCTGGACACAAAACCATTAGCTTTCCCGAGCACTGAGACCTCAATCCCAGCTTCCTGTGCGATCAGCTTTACCTGTTCTTCCACAACCGGCTCAAGCTCCTCGAATACAAGCACTGCATCTACGGTTTTAAGCAGCTCAAGAATCAGCCGTCTTGGAACTGGATAAGTTCCAATTTTAAGGAAGGAAGCCTCAATTCCAAGCTCTACAAGCGCCTCTTTTGCATACATTGCCGCAATGCCTGCACCTATTACCCCTAATTTTGCTTCAGGTTTGAGCTCAAGGGAATTCCAGGGAGATTCGGCAAGGGTGTCCTCAATAGGCTGCTGGATCGAGAGGAGATGTGTATGGCGGTGGCGGGCATTCTTGGGAAGCATTACCCAGCGGTCAAGCAATTTTTCAAAGTGTGGAACCGCCTTTTTTGCAGGGATCTCTCCCAACTCGATATCAGATTTCCCATGTGAGATCCGGGTAGTGGGCCGGAAGATTACAGGGACTTCAAATTTTTCAGAGAATTCGAAAGCATAGGGAAGCATATCTTTGGCTTCCTGGGGGGTTGAAGGGTCAAAACAGGGCAAAAGGGCAAACTGGGCATAGCGCCTGGTATCCTGCTCGTTCTGGGAGGAGTGGCAGGAAGGATCATCGGCAACAATTGCGATCAGCCCGCCTTTCGTGCCTGCATAAGCAAGGGTCATAAGAGGGTCGGCTGCAACATTTAAACCTACATGTTTCATTGTCACTGCAGAACGGACGCCTGCCCAGGCAGCTCCGACTGCGACTTCCATTGCAACCTTTTCATTAACCGACCATTCTATATGATAATCCCGATCTTCCCGGCATGCAAGCGTATCAATAATCTCTGAAGAGGGGGTTCCGGGATAGCCTGCAATAACCTGCACGCCACCTTCAAGGAGCCCGCGGGCGATTGCCACATTTCCAAGCATGTACTCACGCATAGTCATAATTCATATCTCCAGCATCTAAACAGGGAAAATCCTGCTTAATAAAAAATTAAATATATTTTTGTTATTTGCATCAACAAATTCAATTATTTTCTCAATTGATACTTAGCGCAATTTCAATAAGATTTAAGATTTAATAAGTTTGAAGTTCAATAAGGACAGCCCGGTAAATAGACGTGCTGCCCGAGACCAGGTAAACTTTTGCATTATTGAAATAGCACGATCAATAATATACTTTCGGATAAGTGCTCTGAAGTATTCCTCTTTTGCGGTAGGGTAACAGGCAGGAAAAAAATGAGAAATATTCGAAGTTTATAGTTTTGGCAAAAAACTGAAAATAGAGTTAAAAGCTGGTTTTGAATGGCATGTCATTTAGAATGAAAGCTTCTCAAATGAAATAAGCATGAAATTATTTAGTGATCCATATTTGAGACAAAACTTTTTCCATGTATATTAGCCACCCAGACACGTTTTTGGCTATTACTGCCCGGCTGATGGATAAATGTCTCAATGTTTCAATAACTCAATTTTCTCTAGGAACGCTGCAAGTTTTTTGATTTCATCCAGTTCGAAATCAAGCTCTTCACCTTTTAGGGATGCTTTAAAGATCTCTCTTTTTGCGGGGATCTCAGCCACAACATTCACGCAGTTCACCGATGCCAGCATTTCCTCCCTTATATCCGGCTCAACCTTATTAAGCACAAAATAAACTTTACATCCGCACTGAGCACCAAATTCATCGAATTTCTTTGAGAGCTTTAAGGATTCGTAGGAAGGGTCAACAACTACGAGGATGAGGTCAAAGTCCTTATCAACCCCGCGTCCGAAATGCTCGGTGCCAGCCTCAGTATCCACAATAACAACATCGTCTTTCCCGAGATCCAGGTTTTCAAGAAACTCTCTTGTCAGTGTTCCCATTGGGCAGGCGCAGCCTTCCCCGAAATCATGGATTTTACCAACCGCCATCAGCTTTACTCCATCCTTTTCCTCAACAAATTCCGGCGGGAGGTCAGAGAAACTCCACCTGTTTTTAAAAAATCGGGACTGCTGCTGCACCGGCTGTCCAGAAGTACCTTCATTGGCTGCAAGCCCCCAGAACTGGGTGGTTTTTGGAGCTGCCCTCAGCTTTTCCTTAAAGCCCTTCTTTCCTCCGAAATATTCCATAAGATCCCGTGGAGCTGCCATTCCCAGCTGGCTATGCAATCCATAATTTGACTCGTCAATGTCAAGCACAAGCACGTTTTTAGTTTTTGCCATTTCCTTTGCCAGGAGAGCTGCAATAGTACTTTTTCCGCTTCCTCCTTTCCCGCAGACTGCTATTCTCATATCCGGTTCACCTATCCTGGTAATTTATCCTGCTGACGTGAACTAACTCTCCTGCTTTCTGATGAAAGCGAGGAGGAACCTTCTTGCTTCATTCTTCGAATAGTTGTTCGCAAGTCCACAAACCCATCTCTACGTTCCGCAGGTGTCAGATAACTATAAGATTTTGATTAGAATTGTGATGTCCATAAACATTGCATAATTTAGAAGACGGCTCAAATCTTCCTGTGCTTAGAGCAGTTTTTCCCAGCTATTCAACTTTTTATACTCTAATTTTGTTACGGAACTGCTCCATGAAGCGTAGAAGAAGGTTTTACTTCATGCACTAAAATGTGCTGTAAATCAAACCTTGAGATTGATTTCTTAGTTTGTTCATTTCTTTTTATTTATTAGGATCGATTTGGCATTTGTAGGTTTTAATATATTACACATTTTGAAAAGATATATAGGTTTTATAAAGCTTACTATAATGAAGTCGACGGTTTTCATCCCATCTATCGGGCTTCATCCTCCTGAGAAATGGACTTTCCGTCTAGAGTAAAATCTTGCTTGAGAAAGGCAGAAAAGGTCAGGCAAAAAGTCGAAAATAGCAAGATGAAAAGCAAAAAGGATAGAGAACTGAAAAGAGACTGAAAAAGAAAAAGCGAAGGAAAAGAAAAAACTCCAGGGCTCCCTCTCTACAGAGTTAGTTTTTCAATTCAGTAGATAAAGTCAAGGATAATCGAAATCGCATAGATGACCAGAGACATATGGAAAAAGGGAAGCACCTTCAAGCCGGCTGCTGGACTTTTTTCTTTCCAGAGATAGAGGTTTGATCCTGAAAGAAGTACAAACCCTGCAAGAAAACCATAAGGGACAATATTTCCAAGTTCCCTCATAAAGAAAACTCCTGCAAATAGATGCAGGATTGTAAAGCCTGTAATCCAGTATACCGTCCCTTTTTCACCATAGAGCACGGTTATGGATTTCATATCTCTTGCCCGGTCATTTTTCAGGTCTATAAGGTCGTTTAACCCAAGGTGAGCCATTGTCCATGGATATAAAAAAACCATATATAGCAGCATGGTTATGTCCGGCTGCCCGTAGCAGAGATAACCTGCCGCCGGAAAAAGCGTAAAGTCCGTCCTGCCCGAAAGCTGGGCAATCGGATAACTCTGATTTCTCTTTTTTACCTGGTAAAAAGCCTCTATGCCGTAAGAGTACAGCATAATTGCAAACACGTATAAAGAGTTGGGATAGGGAAGTGTGAAAATCAAGGCTGAAATGACCGTTATAAACAGAATAAACAACAGGAGGGCATTTTTTGAAGAAATTTTTCCTGAAGGGATAGGTCTCTCTTTAAAAGGCCTCCAGTACCTTGTGAGCGCGTTCTCCACATCAAGTCTGTCTCTATTTCTGTCAACATAATCGTTAAGTATAAAGCCTGCCCCAAACCCAAGCATACCCATCAGAGCCACCTTGAGAGTCAACTCCCAGGAAAAACCGCCATAGTTTGCAAAAGCAAGCATCAATCCAGAGCAGGAAATAAGAGGCCAGACCGGAAGAAAATGAGCACGAATAAGATCAAAATAGGCTTTCAGGGTTTCTATCATTTTTTTTAGCCTCGATAACAATGAGGGTAATTAAGAGAAACTACTACATAAGAATTATGAAAACTGATTGAAATTCCAGTTAAAAAGTTGTTATTATTAAAATAGAAAAATCAAATTAAACACTGCATCACAAACCTTACTAAAAGACGATACTATCCTCTCATTCCAGACATTAAAGAAGATTTCCAGAGAAGTATCGTTCTCTACTACTATGCAGCCATCCATGAAGAGCACGCGATCTCCTACTTCTCTGGCAAAACCCATTTCCTGAGTTACCGCACCCATTGCCATGCCTTCTTTTTCGAGATCTTTAATGATGTTTAAAACCTTCCCGATCATTTTCAGGATCAAGGATTGCGATAGATCCATCAAAAAAATATAACTAGTGGGTACATTTAAGCTAAACTTGGCAGTTTCTTATTTAACCCACCGTGGTGTTCTCCTGAAACATTCCAGAGCAAAACAAAAAGAAAAGAGTCTTCAAATCAACTTAAAAAGATAATGCAGATTTTTATTAATAAGTTAGTAACTATTCCTCAAAATCGTCCCTGATAAAATTAACGAAAAGTCGCAAGCACTTTATTTGAATTTTCTGAAATTTTCGATCTCAGGAAACACAAAAATTAGAATTAGCTCATAAAAACTATTTTTGAAAAACGGAAAAATGTAGCCTTTTAAAAAGGCTACTTAGATAATTTCTTCTTTACATTGCAGAATTAAGCTTATTCAGCAGCTTCTTCTTCTGCAGCAGTGTCGTTAGCGACTTCTTCTGCGGCAGCGTCATCAGCGACTGGTTCTTCTGTAGCAGTGTCGTCAGCTGCAACATCTTCTGCAGCAGTGTCGTCAGCTGCAACATCTTCTGCAGCAGTGTCGTCAGCTGCAACATCTTCTGCAGCAGTGTCGTCAGCTGCAGCATCTTCTGCGGTTGCGTCTTCAGCTGCAACCTCTTCAGTTGCAGTTTCTTCTTCGGCTGCAGCTTCTTCTTCAGCTGCTGTTTCTTCTACAGGGGCGGTGTCATCTGCTACTGGAGCTGCTTCTTCAGTCACTTCTTCTGCTCCTTCGCTTGCCTCTGACTCGGACTGCTCAGCACAGCCGGCTGCAAAGACAACTGTGGCAATAACAAGGAGCATTGCCATAATCTTTAACATTTTTTTCATTAATAATACCTCTAAAGTTCTCTTCCTTTTTACACCCAGCTCATACAAAATCCTAGGATTTTGTTATGAGATATTTATGCATGACCAGCCAATTACATTAAAACTTTTCGATTTGGTAAAGAAATAATATAACAATATAGTTCATATGATCAGAATGCATATTCCCAGACTATCTGTAATAAGATAAGAATTATAAAAATCCATTTAATTTATTTATACTTAAAATATCTAAAATAAATAACAGGAGGCGAATAAATGGATAGAAGATTAAAAAAGAAGGATTATTTGGACAGAAAAATATTTAAAGGTGGTACGACACCCCTCCGTTGAAGAAATAAAAACCTGTAAACACTAGATTTAGAAAAAATATGTAAAAGCTGTTTGAGGCAGAACACTGAAAAATTACAAAACTCTTAAGTCCTGCGGCAAGGCTCAAAAAAATTCAAGAATTCTCTGTTTATAGGTTACGCCAGACCTGTAGAAAGTGAACATGAAGCAAAAGCTTTCATAAAAAAGATAAAGGAATTACACAGGGATGCAAATCATAATGTTTCGGCTTATTTTATAAAAGAAAAAAGCTCCTTTGCACTTAAATATGACGATGACGGAGAGCCCGCAGGTAGCTCAGGAAAACCTGTTTTTAAAATACTGGAGTCAAAGGAGATCTGGAATGCAGTTGTTGTCGTGACCAGATATTTTGGGGGAATAAAACTAGGTTTTGGGGGACTTTCAAGAGCATACAGGAAACAGCACTTGCCGCTATTGAAGAGGCAGGAATTGTCGAGGTATTCGAACAGGTTAGATTAAGAGTACGTCTGGGATATGCGGAAAGCCAGAAAGTAAGAAATCTGATCGAGAAATATGGAGTTATTAGGAAAGAAATGTATACAGACAGCGTGGAATTCATTATTCTTGTAAACAAGGAGCTTGAAGATGAATTAGTTAAAAAGCTGACAGATGAGACAAAAAGTAAAGCTGAACTTGAGAGGCTTTAACTCCAACAACTAAATTTGAACTATAACTAACTGCCCTTAAAACGACCGACTAATATAATTATTCCCAAACTGAAGATTCAGGAATTTTTAAATTTAATTCTATGACATTTACAGCAGGTATATAAATGGTACAGGCATATCCCTGTTGAATGTTTCTGGAGGGCAAAAAGCCGCATTTCGCAGTAATTGCAGGCTGTATATTCTACGGCATGAATGGGCTCTTCATTGACCGCATCCACGGTATGTCAATTGCTCCCATAATATTTTACAGATTATTTTTTGGTCTGCTGTTTCTTTTTATATATATAGCTGCCAGAGGAAAAACCTCGGACCTGAAATTAAAGAAAAGAAAGGGGAGCCTTCTTCTTCAAGGAGTGCTTGTAGTCGCATGCATGTTGCTCTATTTTACCTGCCTGAAAATTACCTGCGTCTCTATTGCTATCCTGCTCCAGTACACGGCTCCCTTCTACGTAATGCTTGCCTCTCCTCTTATCCTGAATGAGAAAATTAGGAAGGAAAGTATATCTGTCCTCTTTATCGCAATTACGGGAGTATTCCTTATAGTAAAGCCGGAAAGTCTTTCGGGCATAGAACTTACAGGCAACTATATGCTTGGTATTGCAGCCGGGCTGCTCTCAGGAGTAATCTTTGCAGCATTGATTATGAATGTAAGAATCCTGAAAGCAGAATATCCTGAACTTGCAATTATGTTCTGGCCCATGGGAGTCGCCCTTTTGCTTCTAAGTCCCTTTACATTAGAGATTTCTCCCAATGTACTTTACAGTAACCTGAAGGTGCTTATAGCCTTTGGGTAGTATCCATAGGTCTTGGAGAGATATTTACCATTCTGGGATTTGCTAATCTTAAAGCCCAGACCGGCAGCCTTCTTGCTCTGGTAGAACCTGTCAGCGGAGTATTCTTTGATATTGCTGTACTGGGAATCGGATTGCCTTCTGAGACCCTTGCAGGCTGTGCACTTATACTGGCTTCTGCAGTATTCATAAGCTTCAAGGGTTCTGAAAATATAAAGGAAGGCGAGGATAAAACTCTCTTTTGAGTATACTTAACAGGAGGCTCTTAACGAAAACTCACTGTGAGAAGTAATTATCTCTCGCTCTGACAAGTGCTTTTATGTTCTCAAGTGGAGTATGGGGAGCAAGCCCGCAGCCCGGGGCAAGAATATCAATTCCGTCCTCAAGGCAGGCAGTAGCTTCAATAAGGACTGCTTCAGTCCCTTTTATCAGGAGAGTATCAGAAGGAGAAACATTTCCGATAAGGCGTACTCTGTCACCTATAATTCTCTTTGCGAAACTGACGTCTACTTTTTCTTCAATGCTTATTCCATCAAAACCTGCATCTGCAAGCGGGTCAAGCACTGCAGTAGCGTCGCCGCACATATGAAGAACCTTAAAGCCTTTTACTTTCCTACAAAATTTTTTATATAGAGAGAAGACCGATGTTTCAAACATTTGAGGAGAAATAATATCAGGTCCTGCCTCGGAATCTATAAGAGTTATGGCATGAGCTCCTCTTTCGAGCAGACCATTTGCGTATTCTATACATGCATCAATAAGAACTCCCATAAGTTCCTCAACTACATCAGGGTTTGTCACGAACCACCTGAGGTAATTTTCCATTCCTGCAAGCATGGAGGCGAGTCCTGCAGGACCCACAACTCCGGCAACAACAGGTACGGTTTCCCCTACTTTCTCATTTAGAATTTCAACAGCGTCCAGCACTACTGAGGTTCGTCTGCTCTCAAGGAGTGAATCCGGAACTGATATATTCTTTACATCTTTCTTTTTTTTGCAGGGGAAATCCGTTATATAGGGCTGTATATCTATACTTCCTTCATCTACTGTGCAACCAAGCGTCTCGGCAAGCACGGTAATGTCGAAAGGACAGCGTACATTTTCGAATCCCGCAATCTCATATCCTGCCAGTGCGAGAGCAGCCATCTTGTCGGCATTGTAATGTGCCTGGGGCCAGTATGCATCAGTCATTTCCATGGGTTCGACAGTGCCGGTCTGGGTTACCGAACAGACAGGCATGATATCTAATGTCTCTCCTTTGAGTGCCTTCTCAAATCTCTCTCTTAGGGTAAATTTAGTCATTTTGTCACCAGAATGGGCTTATTAGCTGAAAGAATGCTTTTTTGATGTATTATCGTGTGATAATATATTAAAGCGAAGATATAAAATTATGTAAAATTCCATTCAGATAAAATAAAATTAATAGGAGCTAAAAATTTCATCTGTTAAAAAGTCATTATTGATAGAAAAATAGAATGAAAAGAGGAAATCAGACCTCAGGAAGTCTCAAACACTTAAAGTTGTAAGTTTTGCCGAGAAGTATTAACGCGCCAGTTCCCTGGAGGTGCTGTAATCTCAAATGTGGCACCTTTGCCCTCGATTCCGGTTTCTCTTATTTCCAGTCCTGTAATGGAAAGAATACCTCTTACAAGGAAAAGTCCTAGCCCTGTGTTTTTTCCAACGGATTTTTCAAAAATCAGTTCTTTCATTTCAGCAGGAATTCCTATGCCATTATCCTTTACTTCTATTACAAGACTATCATCAACCCTGCGAGAACTAACACTAATTTCGGTTACATGCACTCCATGTGCCCTTGCGTTATCAAAAAGGTTGTAAAAGGCTTTTTTAAATAGAGGATCGGCATATACATCCAGTCCGCTCTCCTCAATGAAAAACTTAATGTTCTGACCGGAGAAAGGAAAGGCTGCTTCTTTTGCAGTATCACTAATGGATTGCCAGGTAGGGGAGACTATTCCAAGTTCTTGGTAGTCTTTGGTGAAAACAATCTGGCTTTGAATTGTCTCTATACCTTTATTGAGATTTTGAAGATACCTCGCAATTCGAGGATCGCTCCTGACATCCTCAGGAAGAGTTTCTGAAATCAGTTCAGTGTAACCGGAAAGTACATTCACCTGATTGAGAATATCGTGTCTGGTAATATTGCTCATGAGATTTATTTTTTTATTAGCCTGTCTCAGAGCTTCCTGATACTTGTAAGTTTCTGTAATATCGTGGATCATTATGAGCTTACCCTCTTCATGGTCTTTTGTCATAAGAGGGCTGATACTAAAAGTAAAGTACTTTGTCTCAAGTCCGCTCTTCAGGGAGATTTCTCTGCTGAAAGTGCCCGAACCCATTTCACTCTGAGGTATCTTCACTTCATCCCCAAAAAGATCATTTAAGTTTTTTCCGATAACCTCTTTTTCTGTTTTTCCTGCCAGTTCAAGAGCAGCCTTATTGATATCTACTATGGAATCCCTAAGGTCTACCACGATATATCCATCGCGCATAGACTCAATTACGTTCCCTCTCGCAATCGGGATAATACTGAGGAACTCATGCTGCATAATGCCCCAAAAAAGAATCAAACCCGTGACTGTAAATGCAAACGGAGTAGGATCAAAGAATGCAAAAGGACCTATATCTGCAATATGGAGAATGTTCCCTAGAATTGGAATGAAGGCTGCCGTGAGAGCAATTGCTGCCTGAGCCTTATAGGGTGTAGTTAAATGGACATATTGCCTGATGAAGAATAAGACTCCAAATAGGATTAAAATGAGAGAATAGATGTAGAATATCCAGAAGAAAGGCCCATATACGAGTACTAAAAGTGGGAAGCCTCCTGAGATATCCAGGTAATATGTTTTAAAATGCATTCTATGAAAGCCATTTGTAAGCATCGAGAAAATTGCGAGAAAAGGAAGCATGAGAAAAACATTTTCATACTTTCTCATGAATTCTTTGCCAACCCCTGAATATTCAGCCGCAAACATAAACCACGCTACAGGAGCAAAAGCAATCCCAATATATTCTAAACGGGCAAAGAGATATTTGAGCTTAATATCCATAAGTCCAACTTCAAAAGCATAATTCAAGGACCAGAGGGACATACTTAACATAATAAGTACGAAATACTTGGAAAAATACACCCTGCGGTAGTTAAAGGACTTGTATGCTTTGATTGCAAGCAAGGCCGATATAAGCCCCGAAAAAATTAATGCTCCCATATAGGGAAATGCAGCGGTATGAATTTGCAGGGAAATAAGACTACCTTCCTTTTATGAATAATTATGAATAGGGAGAATAAGCTAAACGGAGCTAAAAAACATAAGATGTTATAATAATTACAAAGACCCAGATATATAAGTTTTTACATTAAGTTAGAAGGTATACAGAGCTTTTTAACTCGAGGAATGTGGAAGCACAGCGAGAAGTCCCTTCCTCGGAAGTACAAACTTCATAATAAATTGAGACTCTTCGAAAAATAAAATTGTTGATAAAAGAGAAAGGATAGAAACTAAAACGGATTTAAAGAAAAGATGAAATCATACCGGGGGAAGATTTTAAGAGTTTCCCTGATTAGCCGCAGTGCGCATAGATTTCAGTTAGTATTTCTTGGTTGAATTACTCCTGGATCGTTGAAGTACACTTCGAGATAGCACTACAACCTCTACATCAGCATTTTCCTCTTTGTCAGCCTTCTCTGGACTTCTTCATGCGTTATAGAGATCCTGATCTCAGCTCTATGAAGGTTAAAATTCTCTCAGGGCAGAAATTTTCCAAGAATTTTCTGATATTAAGGAGGGAATTACTCGCCTGATTTGCTGCCAGAAATTGAAGCATGGAGTTTTGGAACTCATCCTGAAGCAGTAAAATTATTTACACAGATTCAGCATCTACTGAAAAAAATATTTTCTGCCCTGAGAGTACTTTTTACCCCCCGGGTGTGGGGGGGGTCAAATTATATAAACTTTTTGATAAAAATCTAAATGTAAAATAATGATGGATAAACTCCCTGAAATTCAATAAAGAATAAAAAGGATGCCTTAAAATCCTTCATTACTCTGATAGAAATTGAGAATTTCAGGCAGTCCCATATTGAATTTGTACTTTTCAGAGCTTGATGCTTCAAGGATTCTCTGTTTTATATAATATAGCGCACTAAGGAGACTATCACTGTCCTCAGGATCATTTTCTTCAGAACTCAGATCTCCAGCATAAGGATGGATATTTTCCTCAAGAGCATTCATAAGCCTTTGATCAAGGCTGTTTAAGAAGTAAGTATCCAGCACCAGAAGGTTTGAGACCTGCTCATAGAAATCTATAAGTTCCCGAAGCCAGTCTGGAACCCAGTAATCTCTTGCATACTTTTGCCTGTTAAGGAACGAAAGGTAACTGGAGACAGTGTTTATGAGATCTTCGGTTAACCTGTTATCAGGGAACACAATTGGGAAATGTTTCATTACTGCAGGTGCAGTATATTCTGAGTATGCCATTTCAGATCTGCAGATCGAAGGAAAGAGTCTGGCAATAGAACTGTTAAGAACCGCAGTAACATAAGCATACTTACTCGAATCCTTGAGGACAATACCACACCCGTTCTCAAACACATGATTACCGGCAGCATCGTATGCAGCCTGCAGATGATAGCCCTCAGTAGCAATAATTTTAGGAACGTTGAGATACTCCATGAACTTTCTACCGTGTATACTGTAGTCTGAAGATTTAAGAGGCGAGTTATCATGGCGGAATTTTCTTTTGAACTCCAGAATTCTGCCATAAGTCATAGGGAACCTTACCTTTAGTTCTTCAGGAGGAATTATAGTGTATTCTCTCCTTTTTCCCCCTTCAGACAATTCATAAGGCAGCATAAAACCGTAAGGTGAAGGATGGAATGTGAATTTGTCAGAAAAAGTCTCTGACACATACGGATAGACAAGTTCAGGCTCTAAAAATACAGGCTTACACATGCCCTCGCAAAGATAATATGAGTCAGAACCTCCTTCCTCAGGAAGGGCAAGCCTGTGAAGTAGTCTGTATTTTGTGTTTACACCTCCGAAGATGCTTTCGGAAACATCTCCAAGTGTAACAGGAATCTCACGAATTTTTTCTACAATTTTGTCTTGTTTAAGAAACATCTATTTTTCACTTCTGTAGAAATACATTGAGAAATATCTTCTCTTATGTTTTCTTGCGTTTTTTATTTTCAGTAATCACTTACCTGAATGAGATACAACAATTCAATGATCATCTGGTTTTCGGACTTTAGACCCCCTAAATATCAAAGTCCTGCCTGAAAACTGATAGGATCGGATTACTTATGCAGGGAATAATACAACACCATAAGTATATAAATATAATCTTACTGATAATAAATTATAAATATAAATCGTGATAAATAAGGATTTTAAAATAAGTAGAGTGTGACAGGATTCGTGCCAGAACTGACTAAAGGGTTTTAAATGTACTCATCCCGATTATACATATATGCAGGAAAGAGATAAGCTAAAAGCTCTTGTAGAAAAGTTACACCGAAAGACGCCCAGTAAATGCTTGAAATCTTTTATTATATGAAAACAGTTTTGCAGTCTACCTCGAAACTCCTGTAGGGCTGGAGTTTTTCCATGCTTCCATGATGAGGGCGAACAGGATAAAATCCAGTTTTTCCTTTATTCTTTTTGTTTATATATCCATTTTAATAATTGATTATTCATTCTTTTTAAATTTTTCGAATAAAAAAAGTACAGCTTCTTATAAATCCCTCTAAGAAGCTGTACAGCCCAGATTTCCGATCATGCAGCAGATCCCTGCTGCTAGTCTCCTAACAGTCAGGGAAACGCTCCTTTGCAGCTCTCAGGACTGATTTGTGGTACGAGGATCTGCAAGAGGCAGATAATCAACGCACTCTTTATCCACAACATAGGCTACATCACAGATACCATCGCCATCTTTGTCAGTATGAGTCTGGCTAAAGCCATCTCCTTCTGGTGTAGCCCAGTAATTCCCCCCACGATAATCCCCATTGAGGATATTCTCTGCCCGTACCAGGGTTGTGTTCAAGTTTGTACCTGTGTTTAAGCCTCTAAGATAGGTATTGTTTGTGTTGTTGAAATAATTATTATAAATCGAGCTGTTTCCGGATTCCAGCATGTAAAGTCCATATTCCGAGTTAGAGATAATCCTGTTGTTGTTTAAAATATTACTCTTTGAGAAGCCCATATAGATCCCAAGTCTGGAATTTGAGCTTATCCAGTTATCTGACAGTTGATTGGCAGTAGAATTTTTCAAGTAGATACCGAACGTATTATTCGATGCACTATTATTACTCAGGTTATTGTTGCTGGAAAAAGCAACCCACATTCCGTAATCGCTGTTAGATACAGTATTATTGACAAGTGTATTTTTGCTGGAATTGTGCAGGAAAATCGAGTTGTTGCTGCCCGATGCCGCATTATTAATTAGCATGCTTTCGACAGAATCCCATAAACTGATTCCGGTTCTAATACTGTTTAATGCAGTGTTGTCTGTAAGAACATTTCCACTTGATGCATTAATATGAATACCGATCCTGTTATTTAATGCTGTATTGCCATCTAGCTTATTATCGTTGCTGGAAGAGTACAGCCAGAAACCGTAGTTGCTAATGGATACGGTGTTATTATCAAGCAGATTTGAACTGGAATTCTCCAGAACGATAGAAGCATTATTTCTCGATGCTGTGGAATTACTCAATGTGTTTCCAACAGAATCCCATAGATAAATACCGGAGACTATGTTGTTTAATACCGTACTGTTATTAAGGATATTTCCGCTAGAAGTCTTTAGATAGGCACCGATTTCATTGTTCGACAGATTATTTCCGTTCAGAGTATTATTGTTGGAGGAATCTACCAGGATACCATAGTTGCTTCCAGATACCGAATTGTTGTTAAGTTTATTCTCCGTGGAACTGCGTAGAAGAATTAAGGTTCCATCCCCGGACACAGTATTATTGTCCAGTATATTGGTGCTGGAAGAGTCGAGGAGAATTCCAAATCCTGTTTCCGAACTTGAATTATTGAGAATGAGGGAACTGTTCTCACTAGAAGTATTTAAGTTATCTATGGAAGCATTTAATATGTCACAGTAGGTAGATATCTGATTATTTTCAATGTTGCAGTGTTTAACTCCATTAAGACGGATGCCTGCATTTGGGGAATTTACGGGGCTTGTTATATTCAGCCCGCGAATTGTCACTCCATCTGCAATAACATAGAAAACGTCATCCAAAGCGCTAGCTGCTCTAACAATGGTATCACCACTGCCACCGGGTTCGGAAGTAAGGGTTAAGTTTGTTACGTATACATCAACATTTTCTTCATAGATTCCCGGGAAAATAAGAATTGTGTCACCTGGGAATGCATTGTCTATTGCAGCCTGAATAGAGGTAAAATCAGCAGCCGATCCTGTACTGTTATTTACAGTAAGCGTTACAGGCTTTAATTCTTTGAGAGGGAGATAATCTGTGAGCTGGGTACCTTCAATGCTGTACTGGGAATCAAGAATTCCATCAAGGTCGGCATCCCGGACTCCCTGAGGATATGTAATCCCATCAGGGCTTGCCCAGACGTTACCTCCCAGGTAAGGGCCACCAGCTATGTTAATACCCTCGGTTCTGGTAATGTTCCAGATATTCATGTCCCTAATGGCATTGGATTTTACGTTCACTGTGTTATTAAAATAATTGTTGTAAATCAGATTGCCAGAAGTCTCGTAAATATGTATCCCAAGTTCCTCATTGAGAACTATATTATTATTCGCCAGGGTATTGCCGTTTGATTCACCTGTAAGAGAAATACCTTCTATATTTCCAGAGATTGTGTTATTCTCAATGATATTGTTAGGGGAGTCAAAAAGTGAGACGCCGCTACTGCAGTTTGAGATTGAGTTATTGCTCAAATTATTGTTCCAGCTTCCACTAATGCTGATGCCGGTGGTGCAGTCTGAGATTTCATTATTATCAATCGTGTTACGTGAACTTATCATATATAGATCGATACCACAGCTGTTATTGGACAGTTTATTGTTCTCAACGCGGCAGCCAATAACCCCAAAAAAGTGAATCCCAGCAGATTCGGACCCGTTAATACTAAAACCTTTAATGCTTACGTCGTTTGTCCAGATACTGAAAATATCCTGAGAACTATCGGCTGCCCGGATTATGGTATCGGAGAAATTTCCGGATTCTGAGACAATGGATACGTTCTTAGTAACTGCAATATTCTCTTCATAAATACCGGGTTTGACAATTATCTCATCCCCTGGATTTGCAGCATCTACTGCTTCCTGGATAGAAGTGAAGTTTACAGCCTGATCAGCACTGTTACCTACATAAATCACAGTAGCTGCTGCACTTCCTGCGGTCATCAGCTGAAGCGTGAGAGCTATTATAAAAATCATTCTGGATATTTCTTTTACTTGTTTCATGGTAAGCCCCGTAAAGAATTTTAAATTAAATAGCAAGATTTTGTCTTTTTAGCAATTGCCTGAGTTAATAACCGGATACGGGGGAATTTATGTAAGGTATCACAGGATATCCCGGATTAAGGATTTGATCTTGGATCATTTGGATCGATAATATCAGTTGATCGATAGATCAAAAGTGGACCGTAAAGAATTGGTCACCGTTACCCGTAAACCCCAGACTTTGAGGTCAGTCTTTAAAAATAAGACAAAAAGCAAACCAGACACTCAAAATAATTTTCTCGTTTTTACCCCCTATCCAGTTTCTTTCCCTGATGATTTCCCTGACTTAAAAGTGTATGATGACAGTATTTTCACCAGAGACTCTTATAAATTTTGTAAATTGTGTAATAATTAAAACTTGTAAAGTTATTTAAAGTTAACTGTATGGCTGAAAATATGCTCAAAAGGCAGACCTAAGAAAAGTAAAACCTCTACCACTTACAGCCTGTTCCGGGCAGGAGTTCGAAATCGGGCTCTTCATTGACTTGATAATCTTTAGCCTGGCTTGAAATTTTAAATTCACTAATATAATAAGGAAATTAAGTATAATAAAATTTTTAAATTCATGATAATAAAATAGGGAATATTAAAGTAGAATAATGAGGATATAAACAGATAGGAAGGGTTAATTTGAGTAGGTGGAGAGGGTTAGTTTGAATAGAGTCCTGCTTTCTTTTATACTCATCTTAATTTTTATATTCGATACATCGAACACTCAATTATATGCCGGAACAGAAACTGTGGCTCATGTGGATACAAATCCGTCAGAAAGCATTAAAGAAGCAAAAGTAAAACATAACAACAGCAGTGAAGTCTACAGGGATGGAATTGTAGATAATTTCGATAATTTTAGAAATCTAGGATTTCCGATCGAATATATCGGTTTCGCTTTCGCCCTCTTGCGTGCCGGTTTATAGAGATGCGTATAAAATGCTGCTGAAGAAATAAGAACTGGTACAGGAAAAAATACCATAGTTTACAGCTCTCACAATCTACATGCCTGGTTTTTAATTTTTCATTGTCCTCGACCTGGGCAGCAAATTTTAACCTCTAAAACCTCCTTTTTTGAAACTTTTTTAATGAGACTAGAAGTTTATGAAAATTAATTACACCAGTAAAATTTATTTTTGTTGAACTGTTAACAAAAGAAAGATTATTATATAGTAGTTTACAACTATTTTACATGGTTTTGGGGGAACTTTCTGACCTGCTATTTATATAGTCGCTTTGATTGTGATAATCACTTTAAGTCAAAAAACTCAGATTTCAAAAATTTAAACCTTAATTTCAACGAGTTTGATTCTGGTTTCGATGAATTGCTATAATATTCCAAATATCAACCAAGTCTCAAGTTTATTCAAATTGTCAACTAATTTATAATTCATATGTTGAGGGTCTGAATGGAAGGGGCAAGAAATAATAGAATATTTAGGGGGAATATCTTCAATAAAGTTTTAGGGACAACAGCACTTGCTTATTTAATTCTGGTAAGTATAGCGGGCGCCTCGCCATTTGCATATATTGCAAACGAAGAGAGTGATAATATCTCTGTGATTGACACCGCCACAGACAAAGTTAAGGCTACGATATCTGTAGGGTCAAATCCTGTGGGAGTTGCAATTAATCCGAATGGGACAAGGGTATACGTGGCAAATGCTCATAGCAATGATGTATCTGTAATTGACACGGCAACAAATACTGTTATAGCCACGGTGCATGCAGGAAGTTCTCCTAAAGGAATTGCAGTCAACCCGAATGGAAAAAGAGTATATGTAGCGAATGAAGGCAGTAACAATGTTTTTGTAATTGATACCGCCACAAATACTGTTGTAAGTAAAGTGATTACAGGGAAAAATCCTGCGGCAGTAGCAGTAAGTCCGGATGGAAAAAAGGCATATGTAACAAACTATGGGGAGAAAACGATCTCGGTAATTGACACTGCCACAAACAAGGTTACAGCCACAATATCCACAGGAAAAGGACCTGAGGAAATTGCGGTCACACCGGACGGAACTAAGGTATACCTGGTGAACTCCGATAACCGAAGCATCTCGGTGATCGACACAGCAACAAACCGCATTACCAGCATGATGAAAGTAAGGGGGATTCCTTCTGGAGTAGCAGTCAGCCCGGATGGAGCAAAGGTATATGTAGCCAGTAATGATGAAACTTTTAGCAGTATCCTGGTAATTGACACTTCTACAGACAAAGTTACAACCACGATACCTGTAGGACCCAATCCGGCAGGAGTAGCAGTCAGCCCGGATGGAAAAAAAGTATATGTAGCGATCAATCTCTATAACACAGTTTCTGTTATTGACACTGCAACCAATTCTATTACATCCACGATGCTTGTAGGAAGGAGCCCTCGTGTTTCAAGTCAGTCTATAGGTTCTATCCCGATACAGCCAGTTTACCCTCTGGCGGACTTTAGCAGCAATATTACATCAGATTATGTTTTTCTTTTAGAACCTGTGCAGTTTACCTGTCAATCGGAGAATGTAACAGAGTGGAGCTGGGACTTTGGAGACGGGTCTGGCTCTACAGAACAGAACCCCATACATACATATTCTGAGGTTGGAATCTATACCGTTACCCTGAAAGTAAGCAATCCAAATGGTACGGATACAAAGCTTGCTACAGCAAATGTTGTACCAAAAGGTGTTCCAGCATCTTCATATGCATATATTACGAACTTTAACAGCAACACAGTTTCTGTAATTAATACGAGTTCAAATACTGTTACAGCCACTGTACCTGTAGGAAAAAGCCCTCTTGGGGTTGCAGTCTCATTGGATGGAGCAAAAGTATACGTGGCGAACGTCAATTACAAGAGTCGTGGTACTGTCTCTGTAATTGATACCGCTACAAAAAAGGTTACAGCCACTATAGACATCGGGTACAAATACAGCCCTTGCGGAATTGCAGTCACGCCAGATGGGAAAAAAGTATTTGTGGCAAATCGTGATGTCAACAGTGTATCTATAATTGACACAGCTACAAACACGGTTATAGGCACTATACCTGCAGGAGCTAACCCACTTGGGGTTGCAATCACACCTGATGGAAAAAAAGCATATGTGACGAACCGCTATAGCAATAATATTTCTGTAATTGATACAGGCACAAACAAGGTTATAGCCTCTGTAAAAGCTGGACTTGGTCCCTTTGGGGTTACAGTTAACCAGGCGGGAACAAAACTATATGTTACGAATTGTGAAGATGACACCATTTCTGTAATTGACACAAATTCGGATACAATTACCGCCACACTGCCCGCAGGAAAATGGCCTATGGGAGTTGCAGTTTCCCCGGATGGAACAAAGGTATATGTGGTAAACGAAGGCAGTAACACTGTTTCCGTAATTGACACTGAAACAGAAACTGTTATAAATACTGTGAGAGTTGGAAGAAATCCTTATGGAATTGCAGTCAGCCCGGATGGAACAAAGGTATACGTAACTAACTTTGGCAGCGACGATAATCTAGGAAGAACGGTCTCTATAATCGACACAGCAAGAGGCAGGGTTATAGGCACGGTAAATACAGGTTTCAGCCCCATTGCTTTCGGTCAGTTCATAACTCCCATTCCACCACAGCCCTTACTTCCGTTTGCAAACTTCAGCAGTAATCTCACATCCGGTTATGCTCCCCTTTCTGTCCAGTTTACGGATCTCTCGAGGAATGTAGATAGGTGGAACTGGGACTTTGGGGATGGGTCCATCTCAAATCAGCAGAACCCAGCACACACTTACTCTATAGCAGGAAATTATAAAGTAACGCTTACAGTAAACAATGAAAACGGCACTGAATCTAGATCTGAAACAATAAATGTTCTGGCACATCCCGTATTTTCTGCATCGCCAACCTCAGGAAAAGCACCTCTTACTGTTAATTTTACTGATCATAGCACAGGCTCGCCAAACTCATGGAATTGGACTTTCGGAGATGGAACATATTCAACGAAAAAGAATCCTGCACACATATATAGAGAACCGGGGAGATATTCCGTTACATTGATATTAAACGGAACAGGGAACCCCAATAGAGTAACGAAATCAGACTATATCATGGTTTCAAATGGGAATGAAGCCCCTAATGCTGCTTTTTCTGCATCTCCAGTTTCAGGAAAAGCACCTCTTACGGTTAGTTTTACGGATGAAAGTACAGGATTCCCAACCTCAAGGAGGTGGACTTTTGGAGATGGCACATATTCAACAGGGGAGAACCCTGTACATACATACAGCAAAGCAGGATTATACTCTGTTACATTAACAGTAAGTAACGCAAATGGCACCAATACATTAACAAAATCCAACTATATTCTTGTTTCAAATGCTTTAGATGCTCCTGTCACCAGTTTCTCTGCATCTCCCATTTCAGGAAAAGTGCCGCTTACTGTTGATTTTACTGGTCAGGGAAAAGGAGCTCCAACTTCATGGAGATGGATTTTTGGAGATGGGAATAATTCAACAGAGAAAAATCCTGTATATACATACAATAAACCGGGACTCTATTCTGTGAGATTGACAGCAAGTAATGAGAAAGGCAGTAACACATTGACAAAGTCAAGATATATTGCGATCTCAAACGTCCTGGATGTTCCTGTTACCAGATTCTCTGCATCTCCAGTTTCAGGAAAAGCACCTCTTACTGTCAGTTTTACTGACCAGAGCACAGGGGTTGCAACTTCATGGAGATGGAATTTTGGAGATGGAAATACTTCAACAGAAAGAAATCCTGTACACACATACAATAAACCAGGACTATACAACGTTACATTGACAGCAAGTAACGCAAACGGCAGTAATTCATCGACTAAAGTCGGCTACATTGCTGTTTCAGATGTTTTAACTGCTCCTGTTGCCAATTTCTCTGCATCCCCCGCTTCAGGAAAAACACCTCTTACGGTTAGTTTTACCGACCAGAGCACATGGGAACCGACATCATGGAGATGGGATTTCGGGGATGGAAATAATTCAACTGAAAGAAACCCTGTGTACACATACAATGAACCAGGACTCTATTCTGTGAGATTGACAGCAGGTAATGCAAATGGCAGTAATAGGTTAACAAAGTTAGGCTATGTAAATATAAGCTCTGAAAACGGTGCTTTGATGTTGAATCATGGCGATACTGTTCCTGTAGCTGCCTTCTCAGTATCTCCAACTGAAGGAAGTATGCCGCTTACTGTCCGCTTTACTGACCAGAGTACAGGAGATCCAACCTCATGGAGATGGAATTTTGGGGATGGGAACACCTCAACAGAAAGAAATCCTGTACATACATACAATAAATCAGGGCGATACTCTGTTACATTGACAGCAAGCAATGCAAACGGCAGTAGCGTATTGACAAAATCAAGATATGTTATTGTCTCAAACGTTCTAAATACTCCTGTTTCCAAATTCTCTGCGTCTCCTTCATCAGGAAGCATGCCGCTTACTGTTCGTTTTACTGACCAGAGTACAGGAGATCCAACCTCATGGAGATGGAATTTTGGAGACGGAAATAGCTCAACAGAAAAGAATCCTGTACACACTTACAATAGATCAGGACTATACAATGTTACATTGACAACAAGTAATGTAAACGGCAGTAATGCACTGACAAGAACCGGCTATATCGCTGTTTCGAATACTTTAGCCGCTCCTGTTGCCGGTTTCTCTGCATCTACTACTTCGGGAAAAGCGCCTCTTACGGTTAGATTTACTGACCAGAGCACAGGAGATCCAACCTCATGGAGATGGACTTTCGGGGACGGAAATAATTCATCAGAGCGAAATCCTGTATACACATACCATAAGCCAGGTCTTTACTCTGTTTCATTGACCGCAAGCAATGCAAATGGAAGCAACGCATTGACAAAATCCAGATATATTGCTGTTTCAGGCATCCAAGATGTTCCTGTTACCAGATTCTCTGCATCTCCAGTTTCAGGAAAAGCTCCTCTTACTGTCAGTTTTACTGACCAGAGCACAGGGTCTCCAACTTCATGGAGATGGAATTTTGGAGACGGAAATACTTCAACAGAGAGAAATCCTGTACACACGTATAATAGATCAGGACTATACAATGTTACATTGACAACAAGTAATGAAAATGGCACTAACGTGTTAACAAAATCCAGTTATATTGCCGTTTCAAATTCCCTTGTCGCTGCGTTCTCTGCATATCCGACTTCAGGGTCTGCACCGCTTAATGTTAGTTTTACTGACAACAGCACTGGATCGCCAGCTTCATGGAGATGGAATTTTGGAGACGGAAATACTTCAACAGACAGGAATCCTGTACACACATACAGTAGATCAGGAAGTTATACTGTCAGTTTAACAGTAAATAATTCGGGGAATATCAGTACTGAAACCCGATCCAGATATATTGCTGTTAGTGGATAATGGAGGTAGATTTTAGAAAGTAAAAAGGGAAAATTCTTAAAGAACATACCAGTCTGTATCGTCGACCGAGAGGTCTTCCTTAAGGCCGACTTTTCTTTTTGGCAGCTTAAGAACATCGGTAATCGCATCGGAAAGATCCTGAAGATACTCTCTAGAAGAGAGGCTATTGTAAATGAAGGGCTTATTGGGCTGAATCATTTTCTGAATAGTTGATTCTTTCGGTACGATAATAACCTCTATATCGACCATTTCCACAGCTTTCTCCATTGCAGTACGGAAATCCCCGATACAGTAAGCTATCCTGTGCTTGTAGTTGTTCCTTGTTTTTTCAAGGTAAGCTGCAAGCCTTTCGCTTTCCATTTTAATGAAATCCCGCTTGATCTTTGATACATTACATTTTCCCATCATGAAACTGTAATGCATGAAAGGATACTGGGTATCAAGTTCCCTCGGCGTAACCCCGCAGGTTCCGAAGGTTACTATATGTACATCATCGGGTTTTGCAATCCCGAAGATCACCCTGTCGAATTTTTTATGAGAAGGGCTTTCATGATAGGGTTTCCTTTTGGCACAGGGCACGAAGATACAGAGTTCCCTGTATGGGGCTTCATACTCAGTCAGAACCCATTCATTGGCTCTTATCATATCCGGATGATAAATTACCCTATCAGTGTCAAGAGGTTCTTTAGAGCGTTCATTTTCAGGAATAATCGGCTTCATAAACTTCAAGCTAATTGAGTCTGGAAATTGTATATATAGTTAACTAATCTCGGCAGGCGCGGAGTTAGAGCACAGCTGCAGAATTGTAAGTTTAAAAGAAAATATTCTAAAAACCGAGCCAAACAAAAAAGAGTTAATTGAAAGATGAATAAGATTTGATAAAAGTATTGAAAGATAAACGAGATTTGATAAGAAGTATTGAAAAGACACATGGAAAGATCAGGCAGAATTTACTGTTTTAACCTATCAACAAAGTCTTCCATTCTTTCCAGGGCTTTTCTAATATCATCTATTGATGCTGCGTAGGCGCAGCGCAGAAAACCTTCACCTGCTTCTCCGAAAACATCTCCTGGGATTGTAACGACTTTCTTTTCATCCAGAAGGCGTTCTGCAAACTCGGAAGAAGAAAGACCGGTATTCCCGATGTAAGGGAATGCGTAAAATGCTCCTTTAGGGTTGCAGCACTCAAGCCCTATCCTGTTAAAACCCCTGACGATAAAGTGCCTGCGCCGGTCATATTCTCTGACCATCCTCTCCATTTCCTCGTTACCATTGCGGAGAGCTTCGATTGCTCCTATCTGAGCGGTTATGGGAGCACAAAGCATGGAATACTGGTGGATCATCATCATTGAGTGTATAATTTCAGGTGAGCCCATTGCAAAACCGAGCCTGAGCCCTGTCATTGCATAAGCTTTGGAGAATCCGTTGAGCATGACAGTACGATCTTTCATTCCGTCAAGAGAAGAAAATGGGACATGCTTACCTTCATAAGTGAGGCACTCGTAAACTTCGTCCGAAATAACAAACAGGTCGTTCTCCACAACAAGATCGGCAATGTCCTCAAGCTCTTCCTGTGTCATAATCGCTCCAGTTGGATTATTAGGGAAGTTGAGAATTATTGCCTTTGTTTTGTCTGTGATCGCAGGTTTGAGGGCTTCGGCAGTCAGGCTAAAATCATCTTCCCTGTATGTGGAAACAATAACAGGCTTACCCCCTGCAAGAATAACAGAAGGCACATATGCAACATACGCAGGCTGGACGATAATAACCTCATCGCCAGGATTGACAACTGTCCTTACTGCTATATCCAGAGCCTCACTTACCCCTGTTGTGATGAGTATCTCGGAGGAAGGGTCGTAGTCCAGCCCATAGCGCCTGTAATAGGTTCTGGAAAGTGCATCTCTGAGCTCTGGAAGCCCATAGTTTGAGGTATACGAGGTTTGCCCTTTTTCCAGGGAATGAATGCACATTTCACGGATGTGCCACGGAGTAATAAAGTCAGGCTCTCCTACACCAAGGGAGATTATATCCTCAAGTCCGGAAACTAGATCAAAAAAGCGGCGTATTCCCGAAGGTGGAATATTTTTCACAGCGTCGGCAACAAACTTAGAAGGATCGCATGGAGGTCTCAAGCAAAACACCCTATAGAAAACTATATGAGTACGTTAAATCGGAGAGGGGAGATCAGGCTTTAAGCCAGATCGTATTAAAACGACACTGGTAGCCTTTCAATCGTTTCAGGTTCATGAAGGATAACACCATCTTCTTTATAAGTCTTGAGTACGAAGTGGGTTGATGTGCTCTGTACCTGATCAAGGGTTGCAATTTTCTCTGCAACAAAAAAAGCCACATCCTTCATCGATTTCCCTCGGACGGTAAGGGATATATCATAGTCTCCGGATAACAGCCTGACTGATCTGACTTCCGGAAACTTGTAAATTCTTTCTGCAATTGCTTGATAGCCCTGATTGCGCTCGAGGGTTACCTTCAGCTCAATTACAGCATAAACATAGTTTTCCCCGACCAGGTCCCAATCAACTATGGTCTTATAGTGCCGGATAACTCCCGTCTCTTCAAGTTTTGCGATCGTCTGGGAAACCTCCTGTGCAGACATACCTGTAAGGGATGCAATTTCTTCCGGACTTGTTCGGGCATCGTTTTCAAGAATTTCCAGTATATGTCGAATTTTTTCATCCATGTAGGTCACCGGCACAAAGTAAGAGAATTTGATAAAGGGTTCTGTTTGCGGGAAAATTTAATTGAAATTATTCGATTAATACAGCGTTTACGACTCCGTCCTGCCCAGGTCTGCTTGTAACTCTCGCAGTTCCAAGGGAAGTCCTTATTATGGAGCCTTTTGTCAGAATGTTACGCCTTATGTAGTGCTTGTTTGCAGCATTGTCGACAACTGTCTCAATAGTGGTAGAAGTGGTCTTTCCGTCCTTGGGATTGGTCACATTTGCAACATTACACTGGAGAAGTCTTACTTTCCTGTTGCCACCCCTTGTGTGGATATTCTTCCTCTTTACTTCACTTATACGAGTTTCCGCAGATTCGCGGCCCATCTCGAACTTGCGCTTCCCGCGGGCAGCAATAACTTTCCCACCGGTCACTTTTCTTCTGGAGCTACCTTGCCATCTCATATTAAAACCTCATCGTGTGTTGAAATTGTTATCAGTGATTATCTTAATGATTATATCCTTAATGATTATTTCTGTACTTTTTGATTGTAAATATAATGTAATCCTGATGTGGTGATCGTGTCAGGGCAAAAGCATACCTGTCAGTAGCATAATTGCTCTGATTATAAATTAGCAGGAGTACATAATTAGCATATTTGCTATGGACTATTCAATACAAATAGAATCGTATAAGAACTTTGCGATCAGGTAGCCAGAGAAACCTCAATTTTTTCTCTTGCTCTGGTAGAGTTACCCCTCTCTGAAAGAGGGGACGAAAAGATTAGAAACAAAGATTACGGAACTTTAGATATAAATATTGAATTTAACCCAAAGTAGTAGTTATATGAATTTAAAGAAAAATAGAATAAGTTTAAAAATAATAAAAAAATAATTAATTAGAATAATAAAAATTAATGAATTAAAATAATAAAAATGAGTGGATCATTTTACAAAAATGAATGATCATTTTACAAAAATGAATGATCATTTTACTGGTTAAGTCATTTTACAGATTAAATCACTTTGCAGGTTAACACTGAGACATTAGTTTCTACTTAAATTATGACGCCCAAAAAGAGATGCAGTATTAGGAATGCAGCATTTCAGGTGAGAAAAAATAACGATTCGGAGAGAAAATATTGGTTACAGAGATCTCATTGAACACAGTATGTGGACATACGACAAAGATAATTGCTACAAAAGAAGGGAAAAATACTCACGTACATATTAAGACTTCATGTGAAAAACTCAGGAAATGGGGCGCACATTTTGATATGGATATGAAAGACCTCATGGGAGGACCCGAAACCATACTCAGCCAGAAAATGACTGAAGCCCCCCTTACACCTACCTGTCTAGTTCCGACAGCGGTAATGAATGCCTGCTGGCTTGAAAACGGCATGATTTCGAAGAATCTTGCCCGAAAAATGGGAAAGATGGAAATTATCTTTGATAAACTTGAGTGAATATTCCATATAACCCCATTATTCTCTTGGAGAGGTTCACGGTACGGAAGAGAAATTGAAGATCATGAGAGTACTGTGAAAAATTGTCTGTATACGTACAAACTCGGGAATGTTTATATCAAGGAGATTAACACTTAATAAATGTTAAAATAGCATTGCTATCTCAGAAGGAATAAAAGTCTCAAACCCCGAGTTGAGAATATGGATGTACAAGAAATAAATAAATATGGACAGGAAATGATAGAGTGCCTGAAACTCACAACTTCTCCGGTTGCAGTAAAACTGATTCCTAAAGGAGGAGAAATCCCGGAAGGGATTGCCAGAGTAGATGAAGCTATGAGACACTGCCAGTTGGTTGATAGGGTAAGAAGAACCGGCGAGGAATTTTATACCCTGCTCGAGGATCAGATGTGTAAAGGCGGAGCAGGTGCAATGGGTCTTGGGGAAATGCCCCCGAAAGTCGCAAGTGGAGAATTCTATTTTAAAGGGCTAAAACAATTCAGCACCCAGGGCGCTGCAAGGCGCACCCTTGAGATGGTGCCCAAACTTCCCGCAAACTCAACAGAAGCCATTATGTACTCTCCCCTGGAAAAAACTTCGTTTATACCGGATGTTGCTGTGGTGATCTGTACTCCCAGACAGGTTATGCTGCTTACTCAGGCTATGATGTATAAAACAGGCGGCAGGATTGAATCAAGTTTCGCAGGAAAACAGAGCCTGTGCTCGGACGGGGTTGTAAAGGTCTACAAAGAAGGAAAAATAGGGGTTACAGTCGGCTGCAGCGGAAGCAGAAACTATACCAAAATCGCAGATGAAGAAATGATAATGGGAATCCCGGTCGAACTCCTGGCTGATGTTGCCTCAGGTCTCAAAGCAATCTGCCCTGCATAAGCCTGAAAGCATTTCGCTCCCTCATATAAAAATTATTCATGCTCAACCCTTTCAAGATGTTTCCGGGAAAGAAACCTGTCGAGGGGGTATGAGCTTTTCTGTTTCGTAAAAACAACTGATAAACTTCGAGATATAAAATTCAAGAGACTGTCTCGCCGGCTATCATTTTTATAGTTCTTTACTGCATTGTCATCTGACTCTAATTTAACTATTACCAGTACAAGAAGAGCTGGTGCACGGAAAAGAGTTTACATCATAAATTAATTCATGATAGCCGAAAGGCGATATAATCTGTCAATAAATTCGCGGTTTATCCAGTAAAAAGAATATATCTTACCTAAACCAGTTCTCCAGTTAGTTCTCCAGTTATAACTCAGTTTTTTAGCCGTAATTAGCCCTCTTGAGTGCAAATAAAATTGATACTGCTCTCCCGAGATACAATTCGGGCAGGAATCAATTATATACTAAAAGAGAAAAGAGAAGAAAAATGACCTGTTACATAGCGGATTCAGCAGTATTTATAATGGGGAACTATGATCTGGACAGTTCTCTCATTATAACTGTTCCCTCGGTTGCGAATGAATTGAAAAGCAAGGACGCAGAGCTTCGTTTTGACCTTGCAAAAGAAAGAGGGTTGCGCGTAGAGTGGCCTGATCCCGAAATTGTAAAAGAAGTTCAGAAAATGGCTGAACTTACCCGGGACTCCGAAGAACTCTCAAAAACCGATATCGAAATCCTTTCAAAGGCTCTTGAATACAGGGGCAGATGCATACTGCTTACCGACGACTATGCGGTTCAGAACGTTGCCGTGCAGCTTGGGATTGATGTTAAGCCCATTGCCCAGAAAAAAATCAAAGATATAATTATCTGGCATAAGCAGTGCATAGGCTGCAGAAAATTTTTTGACAAAGGGGATATCTGTCCTATCTGCGGCTCACCTCTTAAAAAGAAAAGGAAAAGAAGTAGAAAAGAGAAGAGTCATCCTGATCTGAAGAAAAAGACATAACGCTTGATAAAGCTGAAGAAAAAGATATAATGCTTGATAATGTAATAATGTCTTTAATTGAGAGAATGTACATTTGAATGTAGTTTTCCAGGCAGTATTCCAGGTAGCGTTGTGAATAAGTTGTAAAACGTGCCGAAAAATACAGCCAGATAAAGATTCAGGTGGGAATGGAGGCATGAAGAATATAGAAGATTTAATTCAGAAAGCGGTAGAATTGCAAAGCAGTGGGCTTGTAACCGGCCAGATTGCCGACGAACTCAACGTCTCAAGGGAGACTGTCACCTGGCTTTTAACCCGCTCAAAAAAAGAAGTATCAGCCCCCGCTCCGAAGGATATTTCCGTAAACTGGAGCAATATAGGAAAGAGTGCTACCCGGCTCCACTACATCTCGCTTGCGCTCTGCGATATGGTGCTTGAGACTCTGGAAAAAACAAACTCCGAAGTTGATGTGGTTGTCGGTGTCGCCGCCAGCGGCATTCCCCTGGCAAGCATGATGGCAAATGAATTGGGAACTGACTTCGCCCTCTATCATTCCCGTAAAGGACAGGATGTAGTCCAGCCAGGCCAGAGAGGGACAATAAGCAGGAACTTCGGAAGCGTTGCTGGCAAAAACTGTGTGATTGTGGACGATGTTATCACCACAGGCTCTACAACTATGGAAGTTATCGAACAGCTTCGGGAAATGGGCGCAAAACCGAGGGTTGTAGTGGTTTTAGTAGACAAAAAAGGTGCAGACATGATTTTAAATGTACCGGTTCAGTCGCTTGTAAGGATTGTGCGCGTGGACTGAAAGGCAGAGTAAAAATAAATTTTCAGTAACCCTTTTTGCATGGAGACCTTTCATAGAGAAAGGTTTCCAAAGTTTTCCAAATTTATAGCTTTTTTAAGAGTTCTTACAGGAAGAGTTGATCTCCTAATTGAACCCCAGAAACAAATTATTAAGAACAAACCTTTTTAGAGTATATATTCCGAAGAACAGGTTTATTTAAAAACAGATTCTCTAAAGAACAGCGGAATTAAGATAAATTATTTAGACAGAGTTTTCTGTCTGAAGCAGGAAGAGGGAAGGAAAGAGACTTATTAAAGTCCTTTAATGCTGGATCTCTGCGACTGCTATCTTCTCGGCAAGCCGGGATAGCACTTCAGTCCTCATGCCTTCTACGAACTTGATGCTGCCCACGACAAGATGCCCTCCACCGCTGACGCCTGCACCTTTTATTTCTTCCCTGAGTTCCCTGACGATTTTCGGGATATTCATAAGCACACCCTTAGAACGGATGACTGCAAAGTCAGGTCCGTATCCTATTGTTACCACGGGTTTATCCGGATGCCTTTTAGTAAGCACGTCATGAACTTCCCCTGAGGTTTTTCCGGGTGGCGGGAAGGTGAATTTCTGTGCATAGTTCTCAACGTCTATCACATTCATAATAGCCCCATTCGCCAGCTTATGAGACTTGACATTAAAGAGACAGGTTTCGAGCTGTTCCTTTATCATGGCATTTGCCTGTTCGCAGAGCAGGGAAACCAGTTTCTTATGGGTTTCATGATCTCCCAGATCCAGAATGTCATCTATAAGACCCTTTCCACTGCTGAATTTTAGCCAGAACTGCTCATAATCCAGAGCGAGTGCCATATCTTTCAGTTCCTCAAGGCTGTAGCGGTCTGAGACAAGAGAGATATACTTTTCAGCTTCAGGGGCTTCAGAACGGTCTCCTACTGCCGAAACCGCTGGAAGATGTTTTATCGTATCACTGATATCAGGATTGATCATACGGGCGATTTCAGCACAGAGCATTCCGGAAGTAATCCCAAAATCCCCTCCTACATGCGCAGGGTTTACATGTCCTATAAGATACTGGTCAACAACCTCATCAGGATGATGATGGTCAATAACAAGCATATTAATTCCATATACTCTAGCCTGCCGCATGGAAGGAACATCTTCTTCAGTTGACCCGTTGTCAACGAGGATCACAAGCGGCATCTTCTGTCCGTGCCTTGAGAGATCCTCAAGTGCAAAAGAAATATCCCTCGTGACATCAGCAAGCTCATAAAAAGGAGCCTTGGAAGGAGCACGCTTGTAGAAATAATACTCTGCATCCGCGCCCCCAATTTCCGTAATAAGGGGAAGGATTGCCCTCTCAAGTGCAATCGCCGAAGTAATTCCATCAGCGTCCGCATGATGCCTTAGAATAATCGGGATTGAATGAAAGATAGCTTTTTTGATTTCTTTGGCGACATGGAGCATTCTGGGTTTGAGCTTCTCCAGAATCTCGCTTTCAATAAGGAAAGGAATATTCGCAGGAGCGGCTTTTTCGTCAATTACCTTCTCAACCCTGCCCCTAACTATTGCTTCCCTCTCGCCGGTCAGCAATTTCATGCTCATGACTTCGATCTGTACCTGGTCATCTCGCAGAGTCACTTCTCCGGTGATGGAGACAACCATTCCCGTATCAATGTGCGGATAGGATCTCTTCCCCGCACTCTCAAAAGCTGCACAGGGGACAAAGCCTCCTTCATCGCTAATAGTGAAAATAGTGGGTCCACTGGTTTGTTTTACCTGAATAACCTCTCCTTCAATTCTGATAAGCTTTCCCTTCATATTGGAGTCGATTTGAGCCGAGTTCTTAAGTGGAAGCTCCTTTTCAAGCTCGATGGTCTTGTATTTTTTGAGGGTTTTAGGAATCAAGTCCAGCTTTCCTCCGGCTTTAATGCTTTTTACCAGCACGATCACAGCATCCCCTACTTCCGGAGGAACTCCAACATTACTGGAATGCATAAGCCCTCTTACATGAGGGTTAAGATCTACAAAGACTCCGAAAGAAGCTTTACTGCTTACTATCCCATGATAAAGTTTCCCTGCCTCCACGTCTTTTAGGTCGCAGGATTCATCAAGTGCATAAACAAACTGAGTACGGGCACAGGAATCACATACTTCTTCCTCGGGATCACTGGGATCCTTAATGCGTTTTCCACAAACCATGCATGTGTATATCCTCCCGAGTCCCTCACAGGTCTCGCATGGAGTGGTCACCTCAATACTTCCTGTGCCATTACATTTCGCGCACACTGCGCCATTTTTCAAAAAATTATCAAGGTTTTTCTCTGACATTTTCATAAAGTCAATTGATTTGGATTTACCTTTTCCCTTACACTGAGGGCAGATACTGGTTGAAACTATTTTGTAGCCACGTCCGTGGCAGTCTAAACATTCCTTACTCATTAACATCAACACCAATGGTTCTTCCGAACCTTCGTTTTCTCGTTCTGCTGTCTGGGCACAGAATAAGTTCCTGACTGACAGCCTTGCTTTATCATTCATCTGTCAGTTTTTAAGTATACTGATCTGACTATTATACAGCTCGGCTCAGGAAAAAAATCAATATTATCCTAGTCCTTTCTTTCCCTGTTAACTCAATTTTTTCCTGTTTGTATTTTCTATATTTCAGATATAAGTATTTTCAGAGATAACTATTTATCAGAATGAATCTCAGAGAAGTTTCTTAATATTTTTCATGATAATCATACATATGCGTATCTAACATTTATTCTCAAACACTGCCTAAAGATCTGAAAAACTGAAATCTTAAGGAAAACCAAGGGAATCCTTACGCAAAAAACAATAAGTAAGCATATAGTTTTTCAGACATTTAGAGGGGACAGTATATAAGTTTTTTTAATGATGAATGCTTACTTTATAGAAACCTAAATTAATTATTCTAACAAAGAATACTTAATTATTATTTTCTAATCCAAACATTAATGGAATAAGAGGTCAAAAAATCATGAATATCTTTGCCAGTCAATTTGCCAGCCCACTTCTTCCTGTATTAATACTTGTGATATTAATACTCTCACAATCCATAAAAATGGTTAATGAATATGAGAGAGTGGTTATTTTCAGATTAGGCCGCCTTAGCGGCGTGAAAGGACCTGGAATCTTCTTTATTATCCCGATTATTGATAGGGCTATGAAAATAGATCTGAGAGTTGTTGCAATTGATGTTCCTAAACAGGCTGTGATCACCAGAGACAATGTGACAGTTGAAGTGGATGCCGTTATTTATTATAAGGTGGTGGAGCCTGGAGCCGCCATAACTCAGGTAGAAAACTATACGTTTGCAACCTCTACTCTCTCACAAACTACCCTTAGAGACGTTATGGGGCAGATGGAACTTGATGAGTTGCTTTCAGAAAGAGAGAGAATCAACAAGCAAATTCAGGAGCTTCTTGACGCATATACCGATCCATGGGGGATCAAGGTTACAGGAGTTACAATCAGGGACGTCGCCCTGCCTGAAACAATGAAACGAGCTATTGCCAAACAGGCTGAAGCCGAAAGAGAGAAACGTGCCCGAATTATCCTTGCGGAAGGAGAGTATCAGGCTGCCCAGAAAATGAAAGAGGCTGCTTCTCTTTATGAGGGAATACCTGCAGCAATCAAACTGAGAGAGCTACAAACTTTAGCCGAAATTGCCAGGGAAAAGAATCTCATAGTAGTTACACAGTCCCAGGCTATTGAAGCTGGAAATGTAGCAGCTTTATCTCAGGCTATGGGTGAAAGAAAAAAATAATAAAGGCAAACAGGGGTTGAAAGAAAGGGATAATAATGACAAAAAGAACAGAAGGAAATGGATAAGCAAAAGAGGACTGATAAGTGAAAGGACCGATAAATATGCCTGCAGAAAAGGCTTTCCATTTCCTATTTATCTTCTTCCTGTGCTTCGTTCTCACAGCTGACTTCATGCCCTCGGCAGAGGCAGGACCCCAAGAGAAAGTGCTTGTGCTTGAAATATCCGAGGCTATAACTCCGGCTTCGGATGATATTATAGCGGATGCGATAGAAAAAGCGGAAAACGGAAATTTTGAGGCTTTGGTAATCAGCCTGAATACCCCTGGAGGAGGACTGGATGAGACCCAGGAAATCATAAGGATAATTGAAAACACGAGTATGCCTGTTATCGGATATGTGCCCGAGAGTGGGAAAGCCTGGTCAGCCGGCACACTCATCCTTATAGGGACAGATATTGCTGCAATGGCACCGTTTACAGTTATCGGATCAGCCCAGCCAGTTCAGATGTCGGCAGAGGGGACAAAACCCGTAGAGGACGAAAAGATAATAAATGCACTTGTCAAATTTTCGGTTGCAACAGCCAGTAAGCACGGGAGAAATGAGACTTTTGCGGAAGAGGTTATAACGAAAAACAAAAATCTTGACGCGCAGGAAGCCCTCGATTCCGGCGTAATAGAATATGTGGCTCCTTCTATTCCGGACCTGCTGGTGCAGATTGACGGGCAGCAGATAAAGGGAAAAACGCTGCAAACCGAAAATGCGGGGATAGAGAACTATGAGCCTCCCTTTTCTCTTTCCTTATTAGGTTTAATCTCAAACCCGATTATTTCTTCCCTTCTCCTGACCATAGGGCTCTATGGAGTTATTTTCGGAATATCAAGCCCTGGAGTTGGGGCAGAAGTTTTAGGGATTATTTTAATCGTATTGGGGCTGATAGGCACAGGATTTGATATTAATATAGCAGCAGTCTTCCTTATCCTCGTAGGGATAGGGCTCTTGATTCTTGAAATCAAGTCTCCCGGATTCGGCGTCATGGGGCTTGCTGGGCTCATCAGCCTCATAATAGGAAGCCTGTTCCTTATACCTATAGGAAATGAAAACATTTATACTCCAGAATTCCGCAGACTCCTTGCTATAACGATTGTCGCTCCTACGATTGTTTTCGGGTTATTTCTGGTTTTTGCAGTCTACAAAGTAACCGAGATCAGAAAGAAAAAACCCGTAATTGGAGAGTTTATAGGTGAGACTGCCCAGTCCATAGACCCACTGGGACCTGAGAAACCAGGATACGTCCGCTTTAAAGGCGAATACTGGAAAGCTCGCTCTGAAGAAGAAATCGAACCGAAGACAGAGGTTGAAATTATCGGAAAAGTAAGGGAAGTGCTCATAGTAAAAAGGAAAGTGTAACTATTCTCCCCTCTTCCAGTTCAATTTCTATTCTAATCGATTTTTCCTTAAAACCATTTTAAAAAGGCTTTATTTCCTTCTTATTTTTTCCAGGACTTTTTGTTTCTTTTCAATTGCTTCAAGCGCAGCTTTATCGATTGCTGCTTTCATTTCCTCAAAGTCCTTGGGATTCTCATCTCCGTGAACCTTTTTCACAGGTGTGTAGGCAGACTCCCTAAATCTTGGTACAAATTCCCGGAGTTCGCCATTTAAGGAAATTTCAGCTCCGCTTCCTTTCTCAACACGTCCTATGACGTCAATCTCAATGCCTGCAGCCCTGACAGTACTGAGTATGTCATCAACATATTCAGGGGGGGCAATTACAAGCAGGGCGTCAAGTGAAACCCCGAGATAATCAATTTTCAAGTGCTCAAGCATTGAAAGCACCTTTGGGTTCACAAGAGCCCTTATTTTTTCTTCTTCAAAGACAAGTTTTACACCTGCGGTTTTTGAAATCTCCTTGGCATCGCCCCGGATTCCGCCATTGGTAACATCAGTCATGGAATGGACTTTTTTATGCAAATCGGATTGCAGCAGAGCCTCGCAGGCTTCCAGGAAGCGAATGTTAATGGTTTCTTCCACAACTTCATGCATCTCATAATAAAGCGCAGTTGTAGAAACCGTACCCCCGCCTGCTCCTTCGGTCATAAGGATAAGATCTCCTTCTCTGGCACGGTTCCGCGATGTAAGCGAAGAGGTTATGCCCACAGCTCCAACGCCGCCGGTCATGCGTTCACCGATAACCATGTCTCCGCCAATTCTGAGTGTGCTTCCCGTAATAAGGGGTACTCCGGTAAGTTCCGAGACCGTTGTTATGCCTGCAATGTGGTCGAATATTTTTGCGACATCTCCATCATCTGCTACATGAATGTCGGAAAGCATTGCCAGGGGGCGGGCTCCCATAGAATATACATCACGTAGAGCTGCCCTGGCTACGTGAAAGCCTGAGAGGAAAGGGAAGTCGCTCAGTCGAGAGTGAATACCATCAATCGTGACCACCAGATAGTTTTCACCGATTTTGACAACCCCTGAGTCATCAAGCTGGGAACTATCCACGACTGCACCTGTCTTCCCTATAACCTCTCCGAGCTTGGCGTGAACGTAGAAATCCCCTACGCCCCTGGAACCTACACCGAATTCTCCCATTGTAACCCCTGAAATAGTCGGGGCTAACACATCTCCTTCTACGTTAAGTGTTGCTTTTGCCTCACAAATGACCGCAGCCGCGATCTCATGAGCTTTCTCAGGGCTTATATTCTTAATTTCGAGGATTCTTGAAACCAGCTTTTCCTCAAGCCCTGCTTCATCTGAAGGGTCCTCCCTGAGAGCTCGTTTTGCATAACCTTCTATATCCATAGTAATCATCTCTTGCAGACTTTTCTGCCCTTAAAGATGGCAGGGCAGGATAGCCTGGCATTCAAGTATCAGTCAATTGATTTCACAAATAATCTGCTGATTTTAAGTAGTCTATTATTTTAAGTAATCTATTAATTTAATATGATTATTGTAAAAATCTTCAGGGATCAAACTTAATATCCTGAGACTCAGAATTCAGCTTTCCCAGGGATTATACATATTCCCGAAAATGAAATATAAACTCAGATATGGGGCATATTCCCCCGATAAATTATCTCAACATATTTCTACAAAGTTTTTCAGGATCTTTAATCCTATAGCTCCACTTTTCTCGGGGTGAAACTGGGTACCCATTACATTGCCTTTCGAGTTCACAACAGACGCCGAGAAATCCAGCCCGTAGTTGCAGGCTGCAAGCGTGTTTTCAGCCGCTGTGTCCACATAGTAGGAATGCACGAAATATACGAAAGAATTGTCAGGAATACCTTCAAACAGAGGATGATCCTGCTTGATGTTAAGATTGTTCCAGCCAATATGAGGTACCTTTAATTCAGACTTCGGAAAGCGCAGCACCTTGCCAGAGATAATATCAAGCCCATTGGTCAGCTTTCCTTCTTCAGAAGAACTCATGAGCACCTGCTGTCCGAGGCAGATCCCGAGCATAGGTCTTCCTGACCGAACGTACTCTTCTATAATCCCTTTAATGGGGGTAAGGCACTTCATAGCGTCCACAAAAGCGCCAACTCCTGGGAGGATTAAACCATCTGCGGCAAGAATCTCCTCAGGGTCCCCAGAGATTGTGGGATTGGATCCGGCGTGTTCTAGCCCCTTTTGAACACTGCGGAGGTTTCCAAGCCCGTAATCGAGAATCACAATTCTTCTCATAGCCCTAACAAATAAAGTTAAGATAGATTAACTTTTCGAGCAGGGGAAAGGGCAGCGGAATAATATTGAAAGGCAGCGGAAAACAATTGGAAGAAAGAAAGAGTAAGATAGAAAAAACTAGTAAATGATTAGAGAGATTGGAAAACGATTAGAAAAAGATGGAAAAATAATTAGAAAAAGATGAAGTACGATTAGGAAAAGATGAAGAATGATTAGAAAAAGATGGAAAAAATGGAAAAATTAGTAGCTATAAATTCTCTGCAATTAAGACCTGCCAGCCGGAAGACTGTAAGAGCTTTTTTCCCTCTCAAACATCACCTTGTATTTGCCACAACGTGTACATTCATAGCGTTTTTCTAGCACTGTCGGCAAAAAGAACAATGCCCCACTTTTTCGCTTCCATTTATGCAGTCCAAAAAAACACAAGAAACTAGGGTCACGATCCGATTCGCCTGAGTCATCAGAGCATTCCTGAGTCAAAAAACTGTTTCTCCTTGTTTCTATTGTTAAGGATATTATGCAACAGTAAGAATAGTATGTGGAAGGAACTATATAAACATATAGTTTTGTATGGAAAATATCAGAGAAATTTTCTATAAAAGATAAATTTTGATTAAAAATACATTGGTCGGGAGCGTTTAGCAAAAAATTAATACAGTTTAGAGTGAATAATTTAAGAAAGTATAATGGAGACAATACATGCAAAAATTCAGATTATTCAGACGTGATGAGAAAGCTATGGAGCTCCCGATTAATATAGTCGTTATGCTTGTTGTCGGGATGGTTGCCCTTGCAACGCTGATTTCGATCATTCCAACCCCGACAAAGGAGATGTCGGTGTTTGTGGAAAATGCAGGGCTTAGAGGAAGTACTCTTGCTAAAGGGAACTCAATAATAGTGGATTCCAGCACCGCAGAAAACCCTCTTGCTATAACCGTAGTGGTAAAAGCAACTGACAACGACGGAAATCCGGTACGGAATGCAAACGTTATTCTGAGAGGGCTTGGCGGGGCAGCCTCGAATACTACGGATGCCAACGGAATCGCTATCCTGACAACTCCAGATAACGCAAGAATCAGGCTTGATCCAAACCAGAACGAAGGGACAATGGATCTGAAGGTTGTGGCTGATGGTTTCTATGACTACGAGAAAAAGGATGCCATTATAATCATTAAGACGAGATGATTTGAGATCTTAGGGAAACAGAATTTAAGGCAATAAGACAGCTGCGCATAGTAAAAGAACTGCATAAAAGAACTGTATGCAACAAAACTGCAGAGAGAGGTTGCACATGCTAAGTGGAAAACTGAAAAATAATGAAACTGGAACCCTGGGGCTTCCAATAAGAATTGTCGTGTTCACAGTTATTGGCCTCATAGGTTTTTATGCAGTTCTTTCAGCCGTCAGCGATGCTCCTACTCCTCCTAAACCCATGTATGCGACAACGAATCTAAGCGCATTTTCTTTGCCTTCACCTGAAGAAGAAAGAAAAATCGATTTGGATCTGCCTGTAAAGGTATTTGACAGCGAAAACCGTGGGGTAAGAGATGCAAATGTGATTGCCTGGAGCCCTGATAGGGAAAAAGCGTATTCAGGCGTTACCGATCTTGAAGGGAAGGTAACATTGAAGATTTCCAATCCCGAACTGCCTCAGGGAAAATCTGAAGGTTACATAAAGATAAAAGTAATGAGAGAAGGATACAGGGATTTTACCAGCGACTACTTTTTAAAGATAACTAGAAGCTAAGAAGAAGCCGTACCCTACTCAAAATTAATAGTTAATACATACATATTCTTAATTCATAACTTACCTGCCAGCGTTTTCTCTCTTCGGTTAGCCATATAAAATTTTATAAATACAGCTCCTGCCATCAGCACGGCAAGCACGATGGAGAAATAAGGAGACCTTATGACATCCCACCGACCAGCCCAGATAAGGAGGGCGGTAAGAAAAAGAGCTGAAGAGCCGATAGCTCCTGAGATTTCAAATGGAATCTTCATAGAGCCGAAAGTAAGCCTGTTCTGACTCTCAAGGACTTTTATACGGGACTCAAGTTCCTTTATATATTTATTTTTCGTATCTTCCTGAGCCTTGAGAGTACGAAGTTCAGTGTTTAATTTTTCGATCTCGGGTTCGAGACTGTTGTGGGTAAAATTCGATAACTCGGATATAGTAGCATGGAGGGAACGGAGGCCTTCTGCGATGCTGGTGAAAATTTCATTCATATTCTTTATTTTATAACCAGTTCCGGAAACTTCAGAAGAATTATCAGCATAAGCCATTGAGGGATTCATGGGCTCGTCTGAAGGAAACACTGCACTGAATCCAAAACTTGAGATGTGTCCTTCCGAACTTGAAGGAACCAGATCTGAAAAAAAAGAATTTCCGCTAATAGGAGACTCAGGAGAAACCGACGGAATCCGTGGGAGAATAGAAGAGCCTGCAACGATACTTCCTTCGTTTCTTTCAGGGAAAAATCCTGATAAATTTCCGGAGTAAATTCTTCCAGCCTGCACTCCAGGAGAGATTCCCATAGAAAGGCGTCTCTCAACTGCCCTGAGTCGTTTTTCAAAACTCCTTATGCTCTGGTCAAAAACCTCAATTCTTCCCTGGAGATCCTCCCTGATTTCCGGCTCTGTTTGATGTGACTTATTCACTCGGACCATACCCATTTAATTTTCTATTACAGAATCTGGGTCTACAGTATATAAAATTTTTCGAGTATCTGCAGTGATAAAATAAAATCAATAGTAGAAAAAATAAGAGAAATCAATAGCAGAAAAGAGAAGAGGAAGGACAAAAAGAAGACTGTAAAAAAGAGAAAAAATAGCTCAAAAAGAGGAAACAGGAAGAGATCAGATAAGCCTTATCTCAATCGGTTCTCCCCTGTCCTGAGCGTCTATAATATCGGAAGCAAGGTCCGAGTTTGCCCTGAGTTTTATCTCTCCATGCCGGCTCACCGTTGCACTGAAAAGGTACTCGCCTGCAATATAGATTTCCACATCTTTTCCTGCAAGTTCCGGAGCCCCAAGAATCAGGTGTTTCTTATTTCTTTCGATGAAAGGATGAACCGAAGAGACAACAGGCACCTCTTCAAAGCTGGATGCTCTTCGCTTTTCCTGAAGAGCCCGGCTTTCAGCTCCATATTTCCTGCCTCTTGCAGCTCTCGGACCTTCGGTTTCCAGCTCTCTGACATCAATATGAAGACCAAGCATATTTTCGATCCGGTCAATGACGTTTCCACCTTTGCCGATAACTTTTCGCATATCATCTTCCCGAACCTTTACGATTGAACTGTCATCTGAAGTCATTTCCACTTCAACAGGACCGGATGCATACCTGCTAATAACGTTCCTTATTTCCTCTTCCGCAAGCTTCCAAGAAGGTTTCCTGAGTTCAGTAGGGGGACCTACTGGCATAACAACAACCTGTTCGCCATAGGTGTAAATCTCATACTCAACTTTTCTGGTTTCAAAATCTGAAATAACTATTACCGGTCTTGCAAGATCCTGTTCAGTCATCCCATGAGGGACTTTAACCGTAAATTCAAGCACCAGAACCTTTGCAACTTCTCCTTTATCGATAAAAATAACGGTGTCCACTACCTGCGGGATTACACCAAGTTCGACCCTCCCAATCAGACGCTGAACGGCATCTACTGCCCTGGTTGCATGCACAACTCCGATCATCCCCACGCCTGCAAGCCGCATATCTGCAAAAATCAGGAAATCGCTGGTCTTCCGGACCTCATCATATATAGTGTAATCCGGCCTGACAAGAAGCAAAAGATCCGCAGTATCTTCCATCCTGCCATTCAGAGGTGAATATTGAGTGATTTCAGGAGGTACCTGAAGGTCTCTTGGAGATTCCATGGTTTTGACCACCTGTCCACGGTCGCTCAGATATCGGGCAATTCCTGCGGCAAAAGTAGACTTTCCGGCTCCAGGCGGACCAGCAATAAGAATTCCACGCTGGCTTACAATCCGTTCTTTGAGTTGATCGCTTAGTCGATATTGTTCAAGATCCACAACTACAGTTGGCCTGACAGCTGTAATTTCCATATCATCGGAAAAAGGCGGGTGGGCAATTGCGACACGCATGTTTCGGATTTGCAAGACAGTTGCTCCACTTGATGACATCTCGATAAAAGATTCAGGATCCAGCCTCGCCCTTTCAATAAGTTCTCTAGATATACTGGAAAGTTCTGCAGAAGTAACAGGTTCATCACGAATCACTACATAGCGTATATCCCCTATTGGTCCTTTCTTGGCCATAGGAGGAACCCCATTTTTAAGGTGTACGGACATCGTATCATCCGTGAAAAAATGCTCTATTCTTAGAGGCGTAAGCTCAGACGGATCCAGAGTTTTGGGAGGCATGTACTCGACATTAAGTCCCTTTGCTTTAGCTATAAGAGACTGCACCCTATCTGCACTTACAAACAGCCCCCCTGCATCAATAGCTGTATTTCGGATAAGAGCATCCACCCTGCCCTCTTTAGATAGCTTTATCTCCTCAAGCGTGGGCTGAACCCCGCTGAATTGAAGGAGAATCTCGTCCCTTTCTGCCAGCTTGCGGAGTTCCAGAAGCTCTTCAAGCCCTTTAAAACCTATTTCTCTGCCCTTATTTGCCTGGGCTTCAAGCTCCGATACCACAGCTTCAGGAATTATAATCTCGGCACCTTTAAAGTCCCCGTCTCTAATGCGAGCCGAAAGCCTTCCGTCAATAATTACACTTGTATCCGGAACAATTCTCCATATCCGCTTCTCATCAGCCATATAAGGGAATATAGAGACGGAAGGTATATAATAAAACCTCCAGCAATTTATTTTAGAAGAAAAAAACTAAAAAACTGTGCAGGAGGAAAATAAGATTTTGGAGACTTGATTCTTAATAAACGTCTTCTGGCTCGAAGACTTTCTCCCCTATAATCTTTCCGTCTAATTTTCGATAAAAACAGGATCTGTATCCCATATGACAGGCTCCACCTGTTTGTTCAACCAGCAAAAGGAGAGAATCCATGTCGCAATCAATTCTGATCTCTTTTACTTTCTGCACATGTCCCGAAGTCTCTCCTTTTTTCCATAACTGCTGCCTGCTCCGGCTCCAGAAGTGTGCGATGCCAGTCTCTACAGTTTTCTCAAGTGCCTCCTTATTCATATAGGCACACATCAGTACCTCCTTGCTAAGATGATCCTGAACAATGGCAAGGATCAAACCGTTCTCGGTTTTTAAGGAATCAAAATCAATCATGGGGGATAGATTGTAAAACAAGTATAAAAAAGAGAGGGAATGAATTTTGAAGGATGCTGCAAAGAAAGGACAGTACATGTGATTCTTATCTCAGGGTTTGATTCCCAGCACATCCTCTACATATGCTCTCAGGATTTCTGCAACACTCCAGGCTTGAGAGATGCAACCACCCGGAGAGTGCGGATAATCTCCATCAAACACCTCAGAGATGGTGCCAACGCCTGCGGTTTCAAGATGCGTATTAAAGCCCTGCAGGAGAGCCCGCATATCTTCGAGGCTTTCTTTTGAATAGTTGTGAACCTTTCGGTAAGCTTTAACATAAGCGCCAAGGAGCCAGGGCCAGGCAGTGCCATTGTGGTAGGCTGCATCTCTAGTTGCTGGATCTCCCTGATAACGTCCTTTATACAGAGGGTGATCTGTCGAGAGGGTCCTAAGTCCGAAGGGGATCAAGAGATCTTTCTCAACTCTATCCACTATCGCTTTTTCTTTTTCAGGGGAAAGCATGGTATAGGGTAGAGCCACTGCAAAGATTTGATTGGGACGGATTGCAGAGTCTTTAACCTCATTTCCTGCTTCGTCCTTATATACAAGGTCAAAGAGGCAGTTCTTTTCCGGATTCCAGAAAACTCTCTCAAAGTTTGAGGCTACTCCAGCTGCAAGAGTCTCATAAGTGGAAACATTTTTTTCTAGAAGGGTGCCCAGACTGGAAGCGGTTTTCAGGGCATTGTACCAGAGAGCGTTGATTTCACAGGCTTTACCTGCTCTTGGAGTTATTTCCTGCTCCCCTACTTTAGCATCCATCCAGGTTAACTGAGGACCCTGCCGGATTAGATAATCGGAGTCCATACCGATTCCAAAGTCCGTACCCTTACGATAATTATCTATTATACTATCCACGGTTTCCCAGACATCTGAGAGGAAAAGGAAGTCTTTTGTATATGCGAAATACCGACCCAGGGCGTGAATGAACCAGAGAGAAGCATCCACAGTATTGTAAATCGGTTCTCCCCCAAGCGACAGAAAAGCATTTGGGATCAGACCTCTCCTACAATATTTGGAATAATTTTTGAGAATAGATTTTGCCTCCTCGAAGCGGCGAGGAATTAGAAGCAAGCCAGGTATGGAGATCATGGTATCCCGTCCCCAGTCAGAAAACCAGTGATATCCTGCAATCACCGTATTTTCCCCTGAAGAGGGATTTTTCACTATAAAAGAATCGGTTGCCCTGAGAAGCTTGAGAGCAAAAGGCTCGGTAAGTCTTGAATTAAAGGCAAGAAGATTTTGCCTGTATACTTCCCTTGTATAGAGCTCCTCAACCTGCTCTAGCGTCAGAGAAGAGATATCTTCTGTTGAAGCGGCAATAAAAAAATGAGATGTTCCTGCTTTGAGTTTGCTTTCGAAATAGCCCGGATTGAAGTTGTCTTCCTGGAAGTTAAGCCCTCTTTGTTTTTCAATATCATACTCAAAGTTATAGTACCATTTGGGATCAGAATGATACTGGAGATTGGAAGAAAGCGAAAAAGCAAAACCATTAGAACTTTCCAGTTTTACTCCTGAAGGACTGGCTTCCTGAGAGAAGGAGATATCTCCTGAGCGAGTAGTGTGGTGGAAGTTTCTAGAATTTACCAGCGGAAAGATTCTCAGCAAAGCTCCATCTCTTCTGGCTCTGATATCATACAGAACACAGGTCGTATTGCTGTTGTGAATCATGAAAACTTTTTTCTTCACGGTAAATGGTCCTGGGTGATAAATCCAGAGAGGAAATGGAGCAAGAATAAATTTGGAAATATAATTGAATCCTGAAGGAAAAACAGTACCCGGATATTTATGGGTTGCCAACCTATAAACCTCGTCATTAATCGCAATTTCTTCATCAAGGGAGGAAAGCAATACGAACCTTCCTGGAGAGTTTTTCGGAGCTGCCACAAGCAGTCCGTGATAAGTCCTTGTTCCCGCCCCTATAACAGTAGATGAGGCGTATCCCCCGAGTCCGTTTCCTACAATCCACTCTTTCTTTATTCCTTCTTCATATGTGGAAAAGGAATCCGTTCCAAACCTGATTCCACTCATACTATCTGGTTAGAATTTAGTCTCTTAAATATATGTACCTTTTCATATTATTGAAGATGTATAATAAAGCAAAGTGAGTAGTTTATAATAGAGAATGCCAAATTATTGTACTTTCAGGTGCAAACATAAACTATTTTAGATGTGCAGGTTATAAGAATGTGAGAATCATGAAGCAAGACCTTTTAGAAATCCTTGGTGATATCTTTAAATCCTCTGGATATAATGTCACAATATGCAGCCAGAGTGATATTCTTGTGGAGAAAAACGGGCATCAGGCTTATATCAGGTGTACCCTGCAGCCAGATCGCAAGGAAATAAAAGCCTTTTCCGAAAAGATAGGAGACTGTACAGGAATTTACGTAATGACCGAGAAAGGGTCTGAAGAATTATTCGATTACGCAGCTGAATTTGGGATTTATGTATGGGATAGGGATGAACTGGCTCTTCAAATTGGAAGATCGGTGCTTGTAAATCTGGAAAGAAAATCAAAGGTTTCGTATTCAGAACCGCGAATACTGCCAGCAAATGAAGCACGAGATCCGTACAGGCAACCAGCTTTAGAGCTAGTAAAAAACTGGAATCCAGAAGAAGAGCTCAGACAGGAATCTTACCCTAACGGAGAAATCCTGCCCTCTCAGAGTCAGCAAATCGAAACCGATAAACTTTCTTTTGAGAATCAATTCGGAATACAGGGCTTTGAGGAGAGAGAAGATTTAAGGAAATCAGAACGGGTTGAGGTTTCAGATATCGAATCTTATGAGATGTTGAATATACAATCTGTAGAGCCAAGAATTTCTAAAAAGCAGGCGATGATTATTGCAAAACCCTATTTAAGCAGCCCCAGGGATGCGATTTTGAAATTTGTGCCTTTCTGGAAATATAAATATAGTGTTGAAGCAGAAAAACGCTTCAGGTCAAAGGTACTGAGTATTGCAGGAAAAGGGAAAGGTTTTCTTAACGCTTTAAACAAATCAAAAGAAGAGATGGAAGTCGAAGGACTGGCTGCACCTACAAGAATTCCTGCCGTACAGTATGAGTTAAAAAGACCGATCGTGGATAAAAAACAGGCAGAAAAGATTCTTCTTGACTCAATAATAGAAGAGAATACACGCGAGATACGCTTTAACAATACAGAAGGACAGGCTGTTATATATGAACACAGGAGCATCAGTCCAAAATCTGAAGAGATACAGCTTGATCTGGAGCTTGTATACATTCCCATCTGGGAAGTGAAAGGGAAACGCAATTCTCTGGAGATTAATGCTTATAATGCAAAGATTCCTGAGAAGCCTGTTGATGAAGATGTCGAGTTTCTATGATTTTAAACGCAAAAAAATATTGGGAGAAAAATATATAAAATAGAAAATATATTTTTATATATTAGCAACGTAAAGATTCTCTGAAAAAGAATCCACACTCTGCCCTTCCAGCTTCCTGTGAAAAAGACTCTTTCAGGGGAAAAAGCGCAATTTTACAATAAACGTTATATTCGCCCGATGCAAGAGTATATAACGTTTGGAAATTATCTGTAAGCTGTAACGGTTGGCATCTTATAGAAAATAAAACATATAAAATTTTGTAAAGTATGAAAAGTAAAAAAGAGGTGCGTAAATGATAGAAGTAACAGACAAAGCTGCTGCAGAATTGAAAACACTGCTTGAACAGGAAGGAAACCCTGATCTTGCTCTCAGAATTTTTGTTGCCGGGGTTGCCTGCAGCGGAATTCAGTATGGATTAGCTTTTGATGATGAACAGAAGGAAGACGACGTCACTATGGAAAGTAACGGAATAAAACTTGTTATGGCAAAAGAAATAGAAAGGGGATTCTCTGAGGGCAGCATCGACTTTATTGAGGATGAAAACGGAAAGGGTTTTCTTATCCGCAACCCCTCAGCTGGCGGCGGATGCGGCACATGTGGAGGATGCCATTAAGAAAAGTAAAATCGCGCTGAATGTATTGAACCTGAAAAAGTAAACGAAAGTAAAGGAGAAGCAAGTCTATGTTCCCAGGAATGGGAGGGATAGGGGGCCGGGGTATGAACCCGGCTAAGATGAAGCAGATGATGAAACAGATGGGAATTGATGTTAAAGAGCTCAAAGATGTTCAGGAAGTAGTCATAAAGACTGCGGATTCTAATATTATTATAGAGAATGCAAACGTCAGCATAATGACAGTCCAGGGCTCGGAAACTTACCAGATTGTTGGTGACGCAAAAGAGGTCCCGAAAGAACTGGAGATTCCCGCAGAAGATATAAAACTCGTAATGGAACAGACCGGCGTTTCTGAAGATGAAGCCCGGAAAGCCTTGCAGAGTTCAAACGGAGATCTGGCAGAAGCCATTGTGGCACTTTCTTCTGCCTGACTTTTTATTTTTATAACAAAGAACCTGAAACATAATAGTAACGTGGATTTTTTAATTTGGGTAATGTTTCTGTAATTCAGCCAGATACTTCATTATAATCCAAAATGTTTTGGTTCTGGTTATTAATATCTTAACAGGATATAGAAGCCAATCCTTCTTGCGGCAACTGATAAAAAGGTTCTATTTACATAGTGGTCAAAGAGAAAAACTGTCATGGTCTACTGGCTTGCGAATAATCATGTAATAACACTGTTTAAAATATCAGATAAATATAAAAGGTGTAAATTAAGTTTATATCTAGAATAAAAGCTTTAAAAAAGCTTATTTAATTAAGTTAATTTATTAAACCTTTTTTTTGAATAAGTAAATTTATATTTGAACCAGTTAACTAGGAATAACCATTCATCGGTAACTATCGGACAATCAGAGCAAACCTGACTGATGAAATTTCAAATGGAAAAGGCCCTCATTTAGAAATCGCCAAATGTTGGAGGTCACTTGCTTTGAATGCTATTATGTACACACTCAGGTCAACCATTTTGAAACCTTGAGCAAACGACTTAGTTTCAAAGATTAATTATAGACCTTAGCCCCAAAATTCACCAGATTTTAGAACAAGGTCTTTTCATCATTTGTATGAAGTGTTTACACTTGATTGGAAAAATGGAGTATAATTTATGGGAAATAGACCATTTGATAAAATAAAAAGATTACTGGCGATTTTGATATTAGTTTTATTTGTAATATCTTCAGTAACTACGTCAGTAAATGCAGAGCCTAATAGTAATAAAGTAAAGAGTGTCACTGACCAAAAAAATAGCTACAACAACATCTATAACGATGGTAAAAAAGATGGCTATAGTGATGGTTATAATGATGGCAAAAAAGATGGTGCACGTGACTGTAGTGAGTATGGTCGAGAAAATGTTCTCAAAAAGATTCCGGACCCCTCTGTTGAAAACAACTGGGAAAAAGAATACAAAAGAGGATATTTGGAAGGTTATAAAAATGGGTATATTGCCGGTTATGACCAAGAAAGATACTCATGCTTAAAACAATGAATAAGCCCCAAAGGTAGCTTCAAATGCTACAATTTTTTTTCTTTACGCAGAAAATGGATATTATTGGACTCCAATTTCATTTTATAAAAGCCCCATAAACTCAAAATGCGGTTCCAATTTTGACATCCAAATAATTAATAGAGCTTCTGATAAAGAAGTTGGTATGACAACTCCGTAAAGCAGACCAGTTCTGGGATAGCTCTGTTAATAAATCGATAGATAGGATATGACGGGAAATAGAAAGCAAAGTATATGGTAAAGTTGCTAGTTTAGCTTTCTTCCTCGTCTTCCGTATCTCTTAGAATAACAATATTCTCACGCCCACTCTTAAACTTCTCAATTAAACCTCTTTTTTCCAGATCTGATAGCATCAGGCTGACCTTTACCTCAGAGTGCTTCAACTTGCTGCGCAGGTCTTTCTGGGTAATCCGACCTCCATGGGCACGGATTACATTAATAGCATCCTGGAGATCCAGCGGTAGAGGAAGTATCTTGTTAAGACCAGAAGAGTCAATTTCTGGATCGCTAAAAGGTTCTTCCACAAATTCTTTTGATATTAGCGGATGTGCTATTGTTGTTTCAAAATTACTATTTATATGCTCATTTTTCATTCCCTGAGATGTGCTTTTTTCTGTACCTGTACGCTTTCTCATGACTGTATAGCCTGCTGCTAACAGGATAATAAATATAAGAGCTATTAACAGGTAATTTGTAAGTTTAAGAACTGTTAATAGATGATCCTCAGTTGAAGATCCTTCTCCATTTAGTGGTGGTTTTTCTAAATCGAATTTATGAACGGGAGAAAGCACGAGATCGTATACGTAATCTACTTTATCTACGTCATCCACAATCTGCAGAGTTTCTTCCGTTGAGTAAGTGGGAATGCCACCTTCGTAATATGTGGCATTGAGAGTATAATTTCCAGGTAAAAGTTCAAATGAGTATTTGCCGTCATTTGCTACTATACATTGGGGAGGAGTGGAGTTTATATAAATCGTAACTGTATTAAGAGGTTCGAAAGTACCCGCTTTATGGGCAGTTCCGTGAATTACTGCAGTAGTATTATTGGCTGCTAAAGCAGGTTTTCCTAAAGCGAGCACGAGAATAATACAAACTAGGTATAATTTTAAACGACTCATTTTAATCAGTGAATCCGGAGTTAGATCTGTAAGCTTGAAGCCAATTATTCAAAATTATAAGCATGAATACTTCTCCAGTTTACCCAAAAAAGTATTGTTCCTTTTTTATCAAACTTATAACTTCTTTTCAATTGATCTAGACTTTATAATTAAATAGCCTATATTAAATTTTGCGACATTAAACATAATTCGAAGAGGAGATCTTTCTTTATATTTTTCTCCTCGTCTGTGTGATAGATTTTAATATTAAATTTGAGTTCTGTACTGCTTATGTTTTATGTCAGTTTTATAATTAACTTATTACCAAGACCATCCCAGACCTAATTATATCTTTGAAAAATAATGAGTTTTCAGTTTGAGTTTTCTGTCTTTTGTGGGAAAATAGCTGTGAAGTTCTCACAATTTGAAAGTAAGGCTGGCTTATAGATAAATTATTAATTATATATCGCTTACGCACTGAAATGCGAAATCAAAAACCACAACATTTTACTTGATTTTTGATATAGATTGATGAAGGTTTGACTTCGTGGATTTCTCAGTTCAACTGCATAAATCTTATTGAAAGAGCAATTCATAACGTGTCTATTGTTAAGAACATAATTTTATTATGCACGCTAGGATTGAATAGAGAATGTATTCATTTCTTATTCTGACCTATTTTATCAAAGATTAGTTACATTTAAACATTATCATCAATCCAGTAAAGAATCGCTATTACTTCACCTAAAAAAGTGCAGATTATAAATAAATTTTTCGGTATTTATTAAAGCAAGCTAATAGAAAAAGCAGGAACTGAAAAATAATATAAGTGGCGTGTTTAAAAACAGATTTAAACACAGTCAATAAGCAACTTTAAGATTACAGGTATTAAATTTGTAATGTGTGAACACATATTTATAACATTTAAACAAAAGAAGAACGCAGTTTTTGAGTTTTGAAAAGACTAACGTGCTTGATTTTATAAGCAGTAACATTTCTAATGACCTGACAGAACTGAGGAAATAAGAATAGTAGAGAGGGGTCAACCTCATCCCTACCTCAGGGGCAGGAAAGAAATGACCCTCTACATTTTCTATCACACTCCCGAATAAAGAACCTTACTGCTTCTTTAACCGGATGTATGTCAGAGTTATCAATTTATTTTACAGATTCATCTCAGTAGCTTTTTACGAAACTCTCATAGCTTGATTCGAATTTCTCATAGCTCTGGGAGAAGCTCTCATACTGCTGGTAGAATCCGTTAGCACTCTGTGACCATGAAGTGTAGCTCTGGTTCCAGGAGACATAGGACATCTCGAATTTCTCATAGCTGGTGTAGAAGTTCTTGCACTTGTTGTTGAATTCGTTATAGCTGCTGTAGAATGCAGTGTAGCTCACAGACCACTGGACATAGCTCTGTTCCCACTTCTTATACTCAGCAGTGTGTTCTCTGCCGGACCAGCTCTTCTTTTCTCTGTCCCACTTACTCTTTTCGCTGTCCCATCTCTTTTTGTCGTTGTCCCACTTTCTCTTATCATTGTCCCATTTCTTCTTTTGGTCATGCCATTTCTTTCTGTCGTTGTCCCATTTCTTCTTTTGGTCATGCCACTTTTTCTTCTCTCCATCCCACTTTCTCTTATCATTGTCCCATTTCTTCTTTTGGTCATGCCACTTCTTTCTGTCGTTGTCCCATTTCTTCTTTTGGTCATGCCACTTTTTCTTGTGGTCATCACCCTTCTTGTTGTCCTTCCAATCCTTGTCGTGGCCACCCTTGCCACCATTCCTGTGGTCATTGTCACCAGCATATGCTGATGCAGCTGTCACTGACAGTACAAAACAGACTGCCAGCAAAATGCTGATTATCTTCTTCATCTTCATTGCGTATCACTTCACAATTTTGTTCTATAACTCGATTTTAAGTGTTTGCCAATCAGCCGCTCAGAACATAAATAACATAATGCAGTATTGACAATTGATGTCGGTTTTACTATTAAATGAAGTTGCGATTTATGTTCTCAGAAACTTAAAATCGGTATTGTTTGGCTAGTTGATAGACTTTTTGATATATTTGAACAACTACATGTTAATTCATATTGGATGTCACATGTGGGTACATGATTGTCCAAATTATCTTACCGGTTACCCACCGGATAATATTTTCAAACAACGAGCTTAGATATAAACATACTTATAGTAAGAAAACGCTTAAAATGATTTAATTAATAAAATAAGGGTTTTGAAGGATTTTTTCCAAGAAATAAGTTTTTAAACGATTTAATTTTAATAAAACCTATAGTTAACGTAATTAATACTTATAACATTGGTTATAACGAGTTTTAACTATCTAAAGTTTAACTCTTGAATGGAAATTACTAATTATGGCATATAAAAATTCGATTGTTTTTCCATAATAGAGAGGACACATGGTTTCTAAGTATAGAGAGGACTTCTAATAATTTCTAATTAATCACAAAAGGGTTTCTTTTTAAGCAGAATCCTGCATCAAGAAATAAAGATATTAATGACACTTATTTCGGAAAATAAGTTTTTCTAAAGTTTTAATTTTAGAAATAACTTTGAATGTTTGATTAATTATTGAATAAACCCTTTTAAGAGTTATATGTTTAAAAAAATTAATTTATCCGCTTATCTAGAAGCTAAAAATTTTTAAGTCAAAAATTAAATTTCTGCTTCAAATGTAAGATTTATGCATAAACTTAACATCTTCATACCTCAAATAAGAGATTACTTTTTTAATTATTTTGCGCCAACTACTGAGATGATTCTTTCCATTTTTAACATTAACTGGAATAGTATACCGAAATACTGCAGTCAAAAACTAAGACATCTTCATCAATCTTAAGTGAAAGATTAACTACAAAAGAGCACGGAACCCGGAATAAATAAGATAAATGTGCAATTCTTCCGCACTTTCCGTGCCTTCCGTAGTTATAAAATAAGTGCAAACATTTACGTCAGGACCATATGCTATCAGTGCTAAAACAGATTTGGAGGAAAGAGAAAACGCAATTCTGAAACAGATCAATTTAGAAGCAGCATGGTGAATCAATTAAGTTAATTGAATCATGAAAAATGTGTGATCTATTAAGAGATTAGCATTCTTTTGTGAAACTGAACACTTTAAGGTAAGATCAAAAAATAGATTAGAATTGCATTCTCTCTTAAATAATGAAATATTAGCCCCTAATAATTAGCCAATAAGTCTTCATTCTTTTATTCAGAGTACTGGTTTAAAGGGTTTAAAGATAGATGTGTTTAGGAGCAGTAAAGGGCTAGTCTTCGCCTTGTTAAAGTTGAAACACAGCCTGCCATCTCCAACATAGTATCTCAGTTGCCCCTAAACATACTTAAAGAAGTGTTCAAATTGTTGGATTTGATAGAAAAAGACCTATCAGAGACAACACACAATTGCCCTTCTGTAGCTTATCTATTGACTGTGATCTTAATGCTTCTATTAATATTTTCATACTTGGGTTCGGTCGGTCTGTTCATAAAATCGATATGCTCCTCATTTTAATGAGGGGAGCAGTCACAATAACCTAATAAACGTAATCGGAAAGTAGAAAGGTTTCAAAGCAAGTAAAATAGTCTCATAATAAAAAGTGTAGATGTGCCAGATCTATTAAAAACAAAACATAATATAAGAACAGTTGTGAGATCTTAACCTCCAAAATTGAGTTCCCGAAGGCTTACGCACCCGAGTTTCGTTTTGGGATCACAGGAAATTGAAGATTTTATGGGAGTTGCACTGCAAGTGCAACAGCACGAGATCTGTTTCGCTGCGCTCAAGAAGATAAACATAGAAAATATAGAATCATTGTCAGTAAAGCCAGTAAAATGTCTGTAAAAGAAGGTGTGCTAAAAGAAACAGTATAGAATAAGCTTTAGAAATCACTATTAGAAAGAAGTATAAAATAAATTAGAACAGAATTTAAGATTAGATATAGGGTGAGCATGACAGCGATCTTGAGTTCCCGAAGGCTCGCGCACTTCAGTACAGTCAGGAACGTGGGCAGGCTTATCTGCTGTGTTCGGGATGGGTACAGGAGTGACCCTGCCGCTATGGCCGCCATACTCTCCTATGAACAGGATGGATGAAATTTGCCACTGAAAAAGGGGCAAACGAAAAGTCATGTAAAGTGCTGCATACTGGATTTCGCCTGGACCGGATTAGGAAAGGAACGGATGGTTAGTGAACGCGGACTGAACACCTCGTTGCCTTGGTGCTTACATCCCGTTTCTATCAAACCGGTCTTTTACCGGAATCCTTAATGAGGTCTATTTTTAGGTCGGATTTCGAGCTTAGATGCATTCAGCTCTTATTCCTTAGCGCGTAGCTGCCCGGCAATGCCCTGTCGAACAACCGGTACACAAGTGGCGCCGCTGCTTGGTTCCTCTCGTACTAAAAGCAGCTTACCCGCAGACCTCAGACACCTCTAGTAGATAGTAACCGACCTGTCTCACGACGGTCTAAACCCAGCTCACGATCTCCTTTA